>Ga0247611_10011503_pt1 | contig 10199 bp, 15 predicted proteins | sample 177DNAGHGhighgp2_FD_192422 | JGI IMG/M metagenome (GOLD analysis project Ga0247611, IMG submission 192422) | Sheep rumen microbial communities from Palmerston North, Manawatu-Wanganui, New Zealand - 1770 DNA GHGhigh gp2 | ecosystem: Host-associated > Mammals > Digestive system > Stomach > Rumen... | reverse complement strand
CATTTTGTAGTAATGGCCAATGCCGAAAAATTTCATTGAATTTTGCTTCTGCAATTTTTAATACGGTTCCCTTAACATCAGAAGCAATAAATCCTACCGACCGCGGCAAAAGTACTGCGCGCACTACCGCTGCGAGATAAGCAGTAAAAGATTTAGCAGTAGCACGAGTTGCAGTAAAAAAATGATACCGGTATCGCATTGACGCGCGCAATGCGATACGTTGATAAAAAAATAAATGAAAATTTTTTCTATCTTCTGAATCTTGAATTTCATCTAATAATAGATCAGGATATAATATCCAAAGATTTAAATATTTAGTAAACAATTCTTGGTTTGCATCTAAGAACTGCTTTGTTAATACAACTCCTTTTTCAATCGGCACTCCATCGCGCATTACAACTTCTTTATTAAATTCACTCATCATTTAAATCTGAAGAAAGATTTTCTTCATCCTCATATTCAATATCGGCTGTTTCATCATATTCAACCGCTTCATTTCCTATTGATTCGAGTCTTTCAGTTAAGTTGTAATGTTCGCGCTTATCTTCTACTTGTTCTGCGAAGTTCCCCTCGTTTACGACCAATCTCTTTAAATAATTCTGAATATTTTGCATACAGAAATCAACTGAATCTTGTGGTTCCATATGCCAATTTGGATGCCATCCTTTTTTCCCATAATAGACCATAAGTTCACCAACACTCTCAAAATCTGCGGCATTCTTTGCGTTTGTAGCCTCAAAATGCGCGATCTTTATAATGTTATCGCGTGCGTCCATATCCTTTTTTACATCAATGCCTTGCCGCAAACCTTTGTCAATCCGCAATTGAATTTCGCAAAGATTGCGTGCATAATGTTGTAAAATTGGAGTAGAAACATTTTGAGTGGCAAGAATTTGATTATAATAATTATCTAACCATAAAAGTTCTTCTTTGGTATAAGAAGGCGACCATTCTCTTTTTAAGCGACGAAATTTTGCTTCGGATAAAGCTTCAATTTCATCATCTATTGTGCCTTCTTCCCGCGCCAATCGCCAGCGTTCATTTTCATCGGCCCATTGTAGTGTTTGGTAATGGTCATCAAGAAGAGTATTAAAATACGCAGTTAGTGTATGATCTTTATGGATGGAATATAATGATGTCCATTTATCTAAGTCAAAGGGGACATCAAGGTAGCGGCAAAGTCTATCAACTTCTCCTAAATTAGATTGGTCAATCATTGTTTCATAGCAGTTAGTGCAAATTAGGGAACGATGCCCCGGGAAAAATTGAGAAGGAGTATATTGAAAATTAAATTCAGGTTTTTCTTGTTTACATCTCATGCAGCGTCGCTTCTTTTGATCGTTTGTCATAGACGCCTTGCCCTCCTCGCGCGATACGCATCTTTCTTTCGCACTCTTTACAGCTTGACGCAAAACCATCTTTTCGGCTCCGATTGCGCGCAAAGAATAATGTTGTTCGTGGTAATAGGGCGCCGCAATGATAGCACTTCTTCTTTTTTGAATCGGGAGTATCAAGAATTAAACGATATTTTTGCGCGGCGAAAGCAATTTTTTGAGGGATCTCTTTTGCAAGTATCGCGCTTAAATGATTTTCATTATAATGTAACCCATAGCGTTTTTCTAATTCTTGAATTATATCTTCATAAGGTACATGAGCAATTTTTTGATCTAAAAGGAACTCGCGCACCTCTGAAAGTTTAGCCATTTCACGATAGCGTTCAAAATCAAAAATTAGTGTCCTACTATAAGTATCAAGTTTATCCCAAACATAATCGCGCAATATTTCATAATTATTAATTAGGGCGCGAACATGTGTGAAATCTTCCCAATTAAAAGTGTGCTCGCGCACAATCCATTTTACTTCAATTTCTCCCGCGGAATTTAATCTTGTTTCGTAATCTATTAAATTTTTTGAAATTGTATGCGTCAGGGCATTAGAAGTTCGTTTCTCCCATTCTTCTTTGGAAATCCAATAGAAGCAATCGCCGGTCCAGTCAATAAATTGAGTTTTTGGATGGTCAACCGCAAGAAAGTGAATTGCGGGCTTGTAACTATCTTTTAAATAGTATTGGTGCCGCCGCAGATCAATTAAAGTATGCTTCAATTGATAAAGACGATAGGAGTCTTCAAAAATAGTATCATTTTCGGTTGGCGGCAACTTACCTTCAAGTACATGGATCCAATGATCTAAATGGTCGATGCACTCCCAAAGTTCAGTCATTCCTGGGATATCTGAATCGCCAGGATCAACTAATTCACCTGTTTTTTTATCATATTTGGGGCGAACAATGGTTGGCCGCTTCTTCACATACACATCCTTATTCTTCATTGGCCGCAATTGTTGTTGATCAGTAAGAGGGTTATCGATAATTTTATCTAAGGATAGAAGTTTATCGTCTTTGCGGCGGTAGCTATTATATCGAGTTTTACCGTTTGTTACCTCCCCCCTCTGCACAGCATTTTGGCCTTCTTCGTCTTTTCCATATAATATATATGAACCCATTTGTTCCAATTCAGCATCGGTGGGATCAGTTTCTAATTTATCTAATATATCTTTTACAGCTTTTACGCGATCAATATCGCGTTCGATACTATAATCTAGGGAATATTTCTTTTTCAATAAGGGTCACCTCCAAGGTTATTACTTCCCTTATATATAGTGTAGCACATTTTGTTAAATTTGTCAAGTGTTTAACTTAAAAGTTGATTTTTAAAAAGTTTGTGGAAAAGTTGATTTTTAAAAAATTGGTGGAAAATGTGCAGGGCGGCCCGGCGATGTAAAATCTGGTACCAAAAATCCCAAGACTATGGCCCCGGGTGTACTATTTGCATAGTACACTATGACGGGGGTACACCTGTTTCAATTCAATTGAGTCAAATTATATTGTATCAAATTAAATTGTATGCAATCAAATTTTATGCAACCGTCCGGTTGCTATTCTAATCCCGTTGTATATTCATTCATTATCCTGTATAAATATACATTTTTATTATTCATAATTTGTTCACAATTTATTCATAAAATGTTCATATTTAGGGCTTGCATTTTTCGCCGGTTATGGTATACTTATACCATCAAATGAAAGGGGTCGAAACAATGTCAAAGATGGTTGCTCCGGTTAGCCTGAGTTATCGCTATGACGCTTCACGCAAGTGCGCAAAGTATACCCTTGACGGTATTCACTACATGAATACCGGCGACTTTTGCGAGGTTTGCGCAAAAGCTGCCCATGGGCTGGAACCTAAGAAAGACGCTTCCACCCGGTTTGATATGGGCTCTGATATTCCGGAATACAATGCAAGCGTGAAAAGCGCTACCGCAAGGCTGACAAGCGTAAAGCTGGCGGATACGCTGGAAGATAGCATTAAGGCATACTTTGAGAGAGTCCCAAGCACTGAGTTTTGGTATGTTATCATTCTGGACGATCAGCTGATTATTTACAAGATGAACGCGGAACAATTCAAAGTGTTTGTGAGCAAGTTTGCGAAGCTGGAAGGCGGAACGGTCAGACTGCCGGGAAACAATAGCAAGGTTTGGGGCTGGCTGGAAAACAATGTTAGGGACTAAAAAGTCCCTAACATTGAAAAAAGTGCTTGACAAGTTGAAAGAGCTGTGATATAATAAAGCTACAAAAAAGAGAGGAGCTACGAAAATGACTAATGAAATGATGGAAGTCCTGGGGCTGGTTGAAGAGATGCTGAAAGAAAAAGAGAAGACCGTGAATGTTCCTCATTATTACAAAAAAAATGGCAAGCTGCTCCGTCGTTCCTATGATGATACCGTATACACTGAGCGGTATAAAGAGCTGTTCTACGGACAGGAAATCCGCTCGAAAAAAGTCTTCAAATGCTGTGAATGCGGTTGCATGAAAGATTATTTCTCTCTGGAATCTTGGCAATGTGATTTTGAAGCTGGCTCCTTTATCTGCCACGACTGCTATGAAAAGGAAATGGGAGAGGACTTATAAAAGTCCTCTCTTTTTATTGCACAAAGTTAGAGTCAACTAACTTTGCCTGGTGGATTAGTTAGAGATGTCTAACTCTGATAGGCGGATTAGTTAGAGGCATCTAACTTTTATCAGGTGAGTTAGTTAGAGGAATTTAACCGCGGTTTCCATAAAATGGAAAATTGCAATAAAATATTTTATAAAAAAATTCTAAAAAGGTATTGACTTTTTCCGCAAAATGTAGTATTATATATCTGCAAGGAGATGAGAGACAAGTCAAGGGCACTCCTGCCGCGATTGGCCACAAAGTAACGGTCAGAGACACAAGGTCGCTTAAAGGTGCAAATAAAAAGCCTTTGACAGAAAGATAGAGAGCGAAAGCTCTCTATCTTTTTTATGAAAAAGTTAGATGTCCTTAACTCAAAGCAGGCGAGTTAGTTAGAGGTATCTAACTATGTATTATTTAAAGAAATAGGTTTAATGACTAATTATCAGGGGAAAAATGGATATTGATATAGAGAAGCAAATCAGATGTATGTATACAAATAATTATCTATTTTTCGTATTGCTTCATTTATAATCATGATATATTATCTTTAAAGCACAATAGAATGAATATGAAAATATTAAAGAGGTATTAAGAAATGCTTTATATAATAAGATAATAAAATGAATTGCCTTAATAAGATATAGATAATTAAATCAGATAGAAAATATAGAATAAAATATACATCTTGGTTTGCGCGCGCACTATAATTAAATAGATGCTAATCTTATATATACTAAAAGACAATAGAAATAAAAGTTTAGTATAGATAAAAAGTATTCTTAGAATAATTAAACATAACTATTAAATGGATTATATAATAAGGATATATTTAATTAAATAAAATAGATTCTATTCTAATAGGAATAATATAGAAAGTATAAAACATTATCTATAACTTGTTTTATTCATTTAACCGGCTTTACATCAATAGATAAAGGAAGCAGATATATACATACACGTATACTTGTACATACACGCATACATACATGTGCGCGCACGCATACTTGGCTATGTGTACACATGTATACATACATACATATACGCATATACACATAAATAGATATATATGTATACATACACATATACATATATACATAAGTATATACATGTAGATACATACAATACATACACGTACATACACACATACATACACATACACATACATACATATATATACATAGACATACATACATAAACACATTGTATGTACATATAACTATATAAAGATATACATATATATAGATATATAAGGTACATATATATACATATTATAGTATATCCATCATATAAAGATAAAACTATACACTATAATTATATCTATGATATATATAGAGCCTCCAATGAATAAAGACTATTATAAACACATTTATATTATCACTTATGTATAATATGCGGGCGCCTTTTCCACCATGGATATTGTACCATAAAGAAGTCAAGAAGTCAATACCTTTTTTAAAAATTTTTCTATCCTTTTTAATTCCCAAAAGTTAAATATATCTAACTATCTCGCCAGCCATTATAAAAAGAAAAAGGGCTTTCGCCCTTTTATTCTTCCCAAACTGAACCTTTCCGAAACTCTTCCAGCTTTCTCATAAGAAGCAAATCATTTTCTTTTGTATTAGGCAATGTTTCGCACAGTTTCGCAAACGCGATTGTATTTTCATCTTCAAACCCATATTCCCGAATCATTGTATCAATCATTTCTTTCCTCATTTTTCTTACCCCTTTCATTTTCTTTTCTATATTATAGCACATCATTTTATCTTTGTCAATAGTTCTTAAAACTTTTGCGGGAGGAGGATTATTCCTCCTCCGCAAGTTCCTTCATAAGTTCCTCCAGCTCTTCATACTCTTCAGTGTAGGCTTCCGGATTCATTTCCCAATTCAACATCGTTTTCGTTCCTCCTTCATTTGATGGCTTTATTATAGCATATTTAATTCCGAATGTCAACCCCTTTTTTAAAAATTTTTTTAAAAAATTTTTTCCTAAAACTATTGACAAACGCGCCTGCCTATGTTATAATGGAATTGGTACCCATTTCATTTTGAATAGCGGTCCAGTTAAATGTCTCTAACTAAACTGCCGGGTGCCGGTTAGATACCTCTAACTATTACAAAAAGAAAAAATGCGGATTTCTCCGCGATTACATTTGACGAATTTTATCAAACGTCTTTTTGGAATCTTCTTTGAAATCTTTCATTCCTCCATTGCCCCAGTATGCCCAAATCATTGCGACAGTCCATATAAGAATCACAACGGCAAGCAAGATAACGTTTAACATTTTAGATTCCTCCCTCTCTTTGATGGTTTTATTATAACACACGTTTGATTATTTGTCAACACTTTTTTTAAAAAAAGAGGGTTTTTTAATCCTCTTTTATCGGAATCAGGATACCGCCATTTTCACGCGCAACCTTCTTTGCGGTTTCCATATTATTCCAAGCGCCGTAGAACCACATGGAGTTATTACAATTTTTTGCCACCATGTACTTGCAATCCATAGCATATTCAGGAACGTTGTTCACCTTGTAACCATTAGCATTGATAGTCATTTTAGTAACCTCTCTTTCTTTCCTTCACTGTGGTTATAGTATATCATATTGTATCAGAAATGTCAATACCTATTTTTAAAAAAAAGAAGCCTTTAAGGCTTCTTTCTTTATATTTTACTTGATGATATATTGATGAGTTAAACACTTAAAGAAGATAGAAGGACGGATAATCAAATGAAAATTCCAGATCATTTCAATCTCATAAGCGTGATTTTCTTCCATGTACCAACTGGGAAACTTAGGACTTTTTCCGAAGTGATACAAAGTCAATTCAGTCTTAAAGATACCCGCGTCACTTTCGTCTGTAATCATCCAAGTCGTTCTGTACATTGCTTTTCCTTCCTTTCTTTGGAGGGTTTTCTCCCTCTCACAAGTATATGATAGCATATTTCCGGCGAAATGTCAATACCTTTTTAAAAAAAATTTCTTTCATGCTTTAATGCATTAAAGTCTGCCGGTGGTTTAGTTAGACTTCTCTAACTTTTAATCAATAAAAAAGGACTCTTACAAGAGTCCTTTTTCTTTTGCTTGCCTTATCACTTGCCTTTTCTGGCGTTCAATCTCGTCTGTCTCCCTATTCCATGCACCGAAGTCGTCACTCATGTTAGCATAGAATTGCGCATCCTCCAACGATGCGATTGCATTTTCTAAATCCTTCTTGGTGTTAATCTCCCAAACCTTGTCAAACTGTACCATTGTGATACCCCTTTCTTCTCTCTTTTGTAATTATATTATAGCATACCTTTTTAAATCTGTCAATACCTTTTTAAAAAAAATTTGGGACTTGTCAGCAATAGACAAGTCCCATATCCTTCCAGCGCAAAATAGAAATCTGTTTGCATTCACGTCCAATCTGTAAAGCCTCACGCTTGGTATCTACACGATGGGACTTGTCAATATAATAAATTCCACCAGAAAACCAGACTCCGCAAGTCCCATCATATGCAAGAATTGCTTCGAGCGCTTCGATAGGCGCTTTGCACTCTATTCCTTCGGTTGCAACTTGCCACCCGCTTTTGTATGTAATAGCATAACCTTTCTTCAAAGTCAAACCATCATTTTCTTTAAGTCCTTCCAGCATAGCCAGCGTAATCATTTTTGTTCCCCCTTGCTTTTCTTTATGCCTTATTATAACATATAAAAAAATGCTTGTCAATACTTTTTTGAAAAATTTTTTTTGAAAAAATCTCTTGACAAAACGGCGTCAATATAGTATAATGAAATGGGATGCTTACTTATGTCGGCCGTTTAGTTAGATGTATCTAACTAAACCACCGGGCACTTTAATACATTAAAGTGTAAAAGAAAAAATAAAAGGCGCTTTTCGCGCCTTTTACTTACTCCATCGTCCAGACGTTATCGTACAATACTTTCAACTCATCCAGCGAGAAAATCTCGAACTGTTTTAACCAATTCATCATCTCATCCATTGTGTCGAACCAAGCAAACTCGCTCTCACCCTCAAAAGTCTCAAAACCAGTAACTCCGAACATTTTAGCATCCTTTCTGGTGTTTGGGATTTTCCTTTCCCTCTTGACAATGATAGTATATCATATGCCGGAGAAAAAGTCAACACCTTTTTGAAAAAAGTTTTTGGAAAATTTTTTTAAAAACCTATTGACAGAAATCCTCCAATATGCTATAATATATATGACGGGCCGGAGAGGGGAGGGGAAGGTTGCCCTTCGGTTAGAGACATTTAACTATAACATAAAAAAAGAAGGGCTATGCCCTTCTTATAGATCCTCTCCCCATTCTTCTTCATCAGCAAAAATGTCAACGTAGAAGTACGCGGTTTTTTCTTTTTCGTCCAGTTCTTCCAATTCCGCGCCTTCTTCAATGGCGTTTTCAATATCTTCTAAGGTTTCCATAACAGAATCGCCATAAGCATTGCCAACAACCACCTTGTAACCCATTTCAAACAGTTCCTTCATAGTCATCTTTTTCATGTTCGTCAATCCTTTCCGGTTTAATGGGTTTTCCTTCCCTCACTGTGATTATAGTATAGCATACTTTGATTTAATTGTCAACACTTTTTTTGAATTTTTTTTAGAAAATTTTTTCCGCTTGGTTAAACGTCTCTAACTTAAAGACCGGCCAAAATTAGATATATCTAACTTAATATAGAAAAAAGGACTTGCGTCCTTTAATACCATTGATTAGCTTTAACATCATAAATTGTAAAATAAGAATCATCGGAGTATTTATCTTGTTCAGCAAGAGCATAATCTAATGCGTCATTATAAGAATCAAAAATCATCTCAGGTTCTTCATTACGCTCACCGTCCACCGCAAAATACACTTCAAACATTTTTTTCTTCCTCTCTGGTTTGGTGGGTTTCCTTCCCTCTTTCTAAATATAGTATAGCACATCTTGCCCGGCTTGTCAAGCGTTTTTTCAAAAAATTTTTTTATTTTTTCAAAAAAAAGGTTGACAACTACAATCCGGCATGTTATAATATAATCACAGTTGAGGACACCCCGGAGAGGGGAGAGAGATTGGACAGGCTCACGAGGGGTCTACCCCATAGTTAAAGGGCTTTAACTAAACCGCCTACCGCACTTTAACACGCTAAATTATGAAAGAAAAAAGAAAGGACGCTTTATAGCGCCCAAGCGGGAACAAATTGGATTTCATAAACCCCTTTATCGTCAATCTGTACAAATACCGCGTGATCGTCCTGCCAGATAGTCAATTCGGTCCAAGTATCTCCATATTCTTCATTTTCTTTTTCTTCCAATACTTCCCAGCCGTTTTCCTTAACCATGGCCATAACCTCTTTATAAGACATTTCCCGCTTAATCATTTTCTTTCCTTCCTTTCTTGATCGGGCTCTCGTCCCTCTCTGTGAGTATATAATAACATAGTTCGGAGAAAATGTCAACACTTTTTTCAAAAAAAATCTTCAAAAAAATTTTCAAAAACCCCTTGACAAAACGATTCCATGATGCTATAATACAAGTACAGTCGATGACACCGAGGAGATCGGAGAGAGGTTGGGTAGGATCAGGAGGAAACTATTCCATGGTTAGATGTATCTAACTTTCCACCCTGCCAAAAGTTAGAGATATTTAACCGCCAAGCAGGCGCCAAAGTTAGAGGTATCTAACTAACCGGCCTGGCGCCGGGGCGGCCCCTCCTCCACCACTAACATTTTACCATACCGAAGGCGGCTTGTCAAGAGAAAAATTGTTACGAAAGTGTTAAATAATTATTACATTTTTATTACGAAATCTTCATAATTTGTTAATAGAAAAGACCTTGTTTTGTAACATTTTTCTGGTATAATGTAAGTGTCCCAAGGGGAGAGAACAACAGAGCGCTGGATCAAGCGCTGGAAGGGCTGGTGCTAAAAATGACAATGCAGGAAATGGTAGCCAAATACAACAAGCTGTCAGCTGCACATGTATACCTTGTCGGGTTCGTACGCGATGGCGCGGTCTGGTATGTGACCGTATCCTTTGAGGAGCTCCAAGCCTTTCTCAAGCTGGATCGCGCAAGCTCCAAACGGGGCGGGCACGCCAAGATCCGGGTCCGGCTTAGTTCCGCCCAGAAGCTCCAATTGATTGGGACCGGAAAGGCTACCAAGCTGTGCGAAGTCGAAGAGCTGAGCGCTGACCCCAAGCACAATCGGGGCGACAACTTCGAGA
>Ga0247611_10011501_pt1 | contig 10199 bp, 1 predicted proteins | sample 177DNAGHGhighgp2_FD_192422 | JGI IMG/M metagenome (GOLD analysis project Ga0247611, IMG submission 192422) | Sheep rumen microbial communities from Palmerston North, Manawatu-Wanganui, New Zealand - 1770 DNA GHGhigh gp2 | ecosystem: Host-associated > Mammals > Digestive system > Stomach > Rumen ... | reverse complement strand
TGTCAGGACAATAGATGGTCACCGTGTTCATCCACTTGGACTCAGCCAACAACCGGATGCGGGGATCCACATTCCGGATCTGCTGCTTGTATTGCGGCGTGATCGGCAGGTCCTGCTCGGTGATGGCGATGCTGAAGCGGGCACGCTTGGCCAACGCACGCTCAGACAAAAAAGCAGAGGGGTTGTCGATGGAATAAGGGTTGTTGTTCTTGTCAGCCAGGTAGAGGCGATAACAATTGGGCGTAGGTTGGGCTGTCAACAAGGCGCAGAGGCCGGCAAACAGCACCACCAGGATATGTTTCTTCATATCGGTGTATATCTTGTTTAGTGACCCCGGCGGGATTCAAACCCACGACTTTCAGAACCGGAATCTGACGTTCTATTCAGCTGAACTACGGGGCCAAAAATGAGGCTGCAAAAATACAAAAAAAACGCATGGAGGGTGTTGGTTATAATAAAATTCCTACTTTTGCAGAGCATAATGAAATTAATAAAATTCTAATGATATGAAAAAACCTTTATTCTTTCTTTTAATGATGCTGACAGGCCTCTGTCTTCACGGTTGGGCTCAAAACCCCAACGAGAATGTTGCTTCAATACCCTATATGTGTAATTTTAGCAACCCGATGCAAAACGCCTTGTGGACCATCGTGGATGGCAACAACGATGAGCATTCATTTGCCTTTAGCAGCTATGCTAATTACGCCTATTACCAATATCACTCTACGAACAATGCGGATGATTGGCTGATATCCCCAGGGTTTCAGTTCACGGGGAGTGAATATTTAATTTTCGATTATCGAACCGCCTCTTCTAGCTATTATGAAAAGTTTCAGATTGTGGCTATCGGAGCAGATACAATTCCCATCACCACAGTGATGGAAGTAAATAATACCACTTCTCAAACGATGTCTGTTGATCTGTCTGCACTCCATGGTCTATACCGAATCGGGTTCCATTGTGTCTCTTTAGCCGATCAATACACACTTTACTTAACCAATGTCAATGTGGTGACTCCCCCCTTTTTGTCATTTGACAAGAGTAGCTTGGATTTTGGCTGGGGCGACATAGGCAGCAGCAGTTCAGCGCAACGCGTAATCATGTATTCTTTTGGAAACAGTGACCCCATAACGGTCACAGCTCCGGCCGATTTTCAGGTTTCACTGGATACGGCCACCTTTTCCTCTTCATTGACTTTTCCAGCCAATGACAGCCCACTTCGCAAAGATACCTTCTATGTCAGGTTCACCCCGATGACAGGCGGTCTTAAAAATGTGCAGTTGGTGGCCGCCAGTAGCACGTGTCAGAATCACATGATGCTTCATGGAGTGGTACACGCCTGTAATGATACCATGTCGCTCCCTTTTAAGGAAAATTTTGAAGAAACCATGATCTATTGCTGGACTATCTTGGACCAGGACGGGGACGGATATACTTGGGAACAATTCCAAAATTCTTTTGATTACCAGCCTGGCTATACCAGTATCTACTCAAGGTCGCATTACGATGATTATAATGAGCAATATTATGTACAAGACAACTGGCTGATATCCCAACCAGTGCAAATTTCGGCCAATGCTTATCTTTCCTATTACGTAGATTCATACAGCTGGACGTTTTCCAAGTATTCAGTACTCGTGTCCACTACCGGCCAAAATGTGTCAGACTTTGTGCCATTGTTCTCGGATTCCGTTTCAAATGATAATTATACTCATAGAATGATATCCTTGGCTGATTATGCAGGACAGACGGTTTATTTGGCTTTTCGGAATAATTCTATCCAAGACTGTTTGATAGATGATATCTCGATTGCAACGTTGGAAGACCACCCTGTTGTTATAGTAACTCCGAAATATATCCATTGCGGAACCCTTTCCGTTGGATATGGAGAGGTGAAGAGTTTTCAGGTGGAAACATTTGGTCCGACAGGTAATCTGTTTGTGTCAGGATCCTCCCTTAGCGAATGCTCTTTGGATGGTATAAATTTTTACAATGCAGTAATTCTTCCAAGTACGGGTGGCACCGTTTATGTACGGTTCACGCTTATCAATACAGGATACAAAACAGAAATGGTGACTATTGCAGCAGAGCATGCGGCTACTGAAAAGATGATGTTGTACGCCAGAGGTTTACAATGTTACAATACCATACCTTATACCCATAATTTTAACAATAGTCGCAATGATTGTTGGCAGGTGATGGATGCCAATAATGATTATTACACATTCCAATTATCAGCTGTTAACGGATATGCTTATTTGACTAACTATACTGGTCAGGATATCGATGATTGGCTGATTTCCCCTCTCTTTGACTTGGATGGGAACCAGTTCGGCTATTTTGATTATTGGGGAGTAAACAGCCGTGGATCTGGCAGACTCCAAGTATATGCCATGAATGTTTTTGACACCATTCCTATCAGTCCGATGGTACAAGTGCTCGGCGCGAAGCACAAGCGTCTCTATTTCGACCTCTCAACCCTGCAAGGAACTTATCATTTGGCTATACGCGATGTGTCAGAAAACACCAATGCGAATGGTTTTTTGTATCTCACCAATTTTAATGTCTTAAATCTCTCCCCGCTGCTTGCTGTCAATCCTGACACATTGGATTTTGGCTCTAGGTTTCTTGAGGAATTGTATGTCGACAGTCCGGTGGAAGTGATGTCTGTGGATATTAACGCCCCTGTGAATGTTTCGGTACAAGCTCCGTTTGAGGTTTCCTTGGATGGCGTGAACTACAGTACCACCGTGACTATTCCTTCCAATAGTGCCGGTGTACAGTATGATACTGTTTTGGTGCGAATGATGGCCCCTACGGCAGGGAACTTTGCCGGTTGGATGACAGTTTCCACTACAGGTTTTACAGATAGTGTTTATTTGACAGGCTCTGTGCCCGAATGCCATAATACTATTCCTTACACCTATAGCTTCACAAGTAGTGAATGGAACGAATGCTGGACTGTTATTAATGGCAACAATGACAACAGAACATTTACCCTGGATACGGCCAATGCGTATGCCCGTTATTACTACAATTATGCACAAGCGGCGGATGATTGGTTGATTTCCCCGTACTTCAACTTTGATGGTCACCAATATGGTTCGTTAGAATATAAGGTCGGCTCCTCGACATATCCGGAACGTTTTGAGGTTTATGCGTTTGGAGCGGATACGGTACTCCTTACTCCGGTTATGGAAGTGAGCAATACTACTTATCAGACACTCTATTGGGAAAACATTTCCTCTTTGCACGGGAACTATAGGATTGCTATCCATTGTGTTTCTGCACAAAATATGCTTTACCTATATCTTCGCAATTTCCACATAAACACCTTCCCCGAAGTGATGTTTACAAGTGAGTCGCTCTCATTTTCTCTTACGAATGTAGGCAACAGCAGTGATGCCCAACAGGTTGTGTTCAAGGCTGTTGGCACCACTATGCCCATTACAGTCACAGCTCCGACCCATTTTGAAGTATCTTTGGATGGTGTCAATTTCAGTGCACAATGCACGATACCAGCCCCTAGTGATTTCACAGCTCAGGATACTTTACAGGTCAGATTTTCACCATTGGATAGAGACACACTCACGGGCCAATTAGTCATTTCTTCGGGATCCGCTTTGGACACTATGTTGCTCTCGGGTGAAGGTCGTAATTGCAACGATACACTCCAACTCCCGTTCAAAGAAAGTTTCGAAGAGACCTTTACCCATTGTTGGTCTATTCTGGATGAAGACGGACACGGAACCTCTTGGATACAATATAATAGTAATTATTATGCCCACTCCGGTTCTAAATCCATCTTTTCGCAAAATCAATACGATAATTACAACGAGGAGAACATACCACAAGATAATTGGTTGATATCACAGCCAATATATCTCTCTGATACGGCATTCCTTTCATTTTATTCACAGAGTTATCAATGGTTGAGTCTGAATAAAAATGTCTATATATCCACGTCAGGAAACAGCCCGTCAGACTTCACTTTGTTGTTGTCAGACACTGTTGAAAGTGGAGCTCGTTTTCACCAAACCATTATCCCATTGGCAGATTATGTCGGGCAGACTGTCCGCATTGCGTTCCGCAGTTTCCATGGGTCAGATTGGATTTTGGATGATGTGACCATTGCCACGTTGGAGCAGCAACCGCTCCTGTCGGTTTCACCCCATTATATTGCAACAGGGTCGGTTGCATTAGGCTATGGAGAAGTAAGGCCCGTACAAGTTAAAAGATTTGGTTCAGTAGGAAACATCACGGTTTCCGGAACCACCTTATGTGATGTGTCATTGGATGGCGTCAACTTTGCCAGCACGGTAACAATGCCAAGTGACGCAGGGACCTTCTATATCCGCTTCACACCCACAAATACCATTTATAGAACGGAAGTAGTGACCGTGACAGCAGATTTTGCGGATGCACAAACGGTTACTTTGTACGGGAAAGGAACCGAATGTTTCACCTCAATCCCCTACATCCACAATTTCAACAATAGTCGGAACGAATGCTGGTCAGCGGTTGATGGCAATAACGATAATAGTAGTTTCTATCTCTATTCGTACAATGGTTATGTAGATATCTATACTTCTAGCGGTAATACCATTGACGATTGGCTCATTTCTCCGTTCTTTGACTTAGATGGGAACCAATATGGTTTCTTTGACTATTGGGGTGCAAACTATAACCTTGGTTCAGGGAGAATACAGGTTTATGCCATGAATGCAACCGATACCATTCTTGTCAGCCAGGCCGTGCAAGTGCCCTCGTCTTCGGAGCATAAGCAACTTTATTTTGACCTCTCTTCGTTGCAAGGGACCTATCATGTGGGCATACGGGATGTGTCAAATACACTTACACATTCTGAATATTTGTTGATTTCTAACTTTAATATCCAGAATTTGGCTCCGATGATGGTTGTCAATTCCGACACAATAGATTTTGGGTCAACTCTTTTAGAGGATACGCCTTCAGCAACTGCTATTGAGGTAATGACAGTGGGCAATCAAGCACCTATCAGCATTACGGTCCCAGCTCCGTTTGCAATCTCCTTGGATGGAGTTAACTATAGTACCTCTTTGACCCTTCCGGCCACCAATGTCAATGTAAGATACGACACTGTTCTGGTGCGGATGTCGCCCACCACTACAGGAACTTTTACCGGTTGGCTGACTGTTTCCTCTTCTGGATTATCAGACAATGTTTATTTGACAGGTCGTGTGCTTGAATGCCACAATGTCATTCCGTATACCTATAGCTTTGCAAGTACTGAATGGAACGAATGCTGGACCATCATCAATGCCAATAATGACTTCACAACATTCACCATGGACACGGTCAATTCGTATGCTCAATATACCTACAATTATTCAGAGATGGCTGATGATTGGCTTGTATCACCATACTTTCAGTTCGATGGCAATCAGTATGGTTCGGTAGAATATAGATCAGCCAGTAGTTATTATACAGAACGCTTTGAGGTTTATGCGATGGGTGCCGACACGATACTGCTCACTCCCGCTATGGTTGTTGCCAACACCTCTTACCAAACATTGGCATGGAACCTTTCCGCCCTGCAAGGAACCTATAGGATTGCCTTTCATTGTATATCTGATGCTAATGCTTATTATTTGTATTTCCGCAATTTCAATATATTGCCACAGAGTCCTGGTATTACTCTCAATCAGGATACACTGGATTTTGGCATGACTACCATCAACGCACCCACGGCACCTCAACAGGTTATCGCAAATTTGGAGAGTATATTTACACCAGTCACGATTGTGTCACCCCTCCATTTTGAAGTGTCCGCAGATGGAATCACATTTGCGCCTTCCATCACCTTGCCGGCCAAGAGCGATGTCTTTGCCGCCGACACTTTCTATGTACGCTTCAACCCAACGATAGCAGGAACGTATGCTGCATCCCTGACAGTTGCTGATGGGACAGTCGAAAACCAAATAACACTCATTGGTGATGCTTACGATTGCAATCTTCCGACAGCATTGCCCATAGTGGAAGATTTTGAAGACGCCCTGTCTCCATGTTGGCAGACCATAGATGTGGATAACGATGGACACAATTGGATGCCGCTCTCTGTGGATTATGCAGCGCTTTCCGGTCACGAGAGCAGTGATGCATACGTCTCCAGCTCTTGGCTCGCAGGAGCACTGAATCCTAACGACTGGTTGATTACCCCAGCCTTTGTCCCAACAGACCATACAATACTCTCTTTCTTTGTCCAAGGAAGCTATGGGGTTGAACATTTCGCGGTTTATGTGTCCACTACGCCCACCTACTCCTCTTTTATGTCCACCACACCTGTGTTCACCGGTACATCCACTACCAACTGGGATCGCTACATCACTTATCTGAGCGACTATGCAGGAGATACGGTCTATGTTGGTTTCCGGCACTATAACAGCTATAATCAGTATCATTTGAAAATTGACGACATCTTGATCACCGACTCTATGGAACAACCGGTTCTGATGATGAATCCTGAATCCCTTTCCTTCGGGAATGTGGGGACGGGTGAGTCGGCCACAAAAAGTGTTGTTATAGAAGGTTACGGTTTTAATTCAGGAATGATTGCCAGTACCACGTCACCCTATTCTATCTCCATGGATGGAGTCAACTTCTCCAATATTATTCTTGTGCCCGCCACCGGTGGCACCATGTATGTTCGCTTTAATCCTACCATTGAGGGTGTGCAAACGGGAACTATCACCATCAACCCCATTGGTATAAGCACGGTGACCATCCCGCTACAGGGTATTGGGGTGGACTGTCAGAATACCATCCCCTATACCTATCTCTTCAATGAACTCAATAGTTATTGCTGGACGATAGAAGATGCCAATCAAGACAACTACACCTTTAATGTCAATGACAATGAGGGCTACGCCTATTACAGCTATAATACTAACCAGGCTGCTGATGACTGGATTGTTTCACCGGTCTTCAGTTTTACTGGAAATCAATATGGATATTTCGACTATTATGTCAGAATGGCAAATTACAGCGAACGCTTTGAAGTCTTCGCTTTGGGGGTTGATACCATCCGGCTTACTTTACCATTGGAAGTAAACAATGAGGAAGAACAGAGACTGATTATGGACTTGACATCCTTAATAGGATCGTATAGGATTGGAATCCACTGTATTTCCAACCAGGACATGTACACTTTTTTCATCAAGAACTTTAATCTGAAAAACATCTCTCCTACGATTTTGTCGGATGTGGATACATTGGATTTTGGTCTGACAGCAATAAACAGTTATAGCGATCCTCAACAAGTGTTCCTTACCTCTATTGGTATCTATGCGCCAATCACGGTCACAGTGCCCACCCATTATGAGGTGTCGTGGGATAACGTGAACTATGGTACCTCGCTGACGCTTCCATATCACACTTCCCTCATTGAGTACGACACCCTTTATGTCCGCTATGCGCCGACTGCTGTTGGGCAGCACAACGGGTTGCTGACCCTTTCCTTCCTCAATCAGCAGCATACCATTGCCTTGACAGGATCTGCCAGAGATTGTGATGCAGAGGCCTCTGTCCCGTTTGAAGAGAGTTTCGAAGGCTATAACAATTATTGTTGGACGATAGTGGATGCCGATGGCGACGGGTATGTGTGGATGCATGACAACAATGCTAACTATGCGCATTCCGGCGAGGGATACTTCCTGTCGGAGTCCTATACCAATACAACTTTATGCCCTGACAATTGGCTCATCTCTCAGCCCATACATCTTCCGGAGACACCAGCCATGCTCAGTTTCTGGGTGCGTTCCTTTAGCAGTACTTATGAAGACGAGCATTATTCTGTCTATGTCTCCACAACGGGTAACAGTATTCAGGACTTCACACACGAGGTGTTCTCATCTGTATCAACGTATGATTATCAGCAGAAATTGATCTCCTTGCGTGACTACGTCGGACAGACAGTATATATTGCCCTGCGTCACCACAACAGCTGTAACCAGTACAAGTTGATTGTGGATGACATTGCCATTCAATTGGATACCACCCCGCAGTTGCCGCTGGTGGTCACCGACTCCGTGATGGCTGTCACGCAGCTCTCTGCCGCCGGTGTCGGCCATCTGGTTTTTGATGGCAATACGGACGTCACCGACCGTGGTTTCTGCTGGAGTACGGCTCCCGAGCCCACCTTGGCCGACAGTCATATCTCTTCGCCCACGCCTTCGCAATCCTTCATGGGAATGCTTATAGGTCTCTCGGAGCATACCACCTACTACCTCCGCGCATACGCCACCAATAGCTTCGGAACGGTGTATGGTGAAAGTGTGGTCTTCACTACTCTGTGCGGTCCTGCTACCCAAACCAGTTTCACGCAAACGGCTTGCGAAAGCTTTGAATGGAACGGAATCTCCTATACACAAACCGGTGACTATGTGCAGAACCTCCAGAATGTCATTGGCTGTGATTCCATTGTGACGCTGCACTTGACTATCTACCATGGAGACTCCATAGAGTTTGCCCACACCGACTGTGACTCCTATACTTGGGCAGGCACCACCTATACACAATCGGGTGATTACACCAAGACATTTGCCACGGTTCACGGCTGTGACTCTGTAGTGACGCTGCACCTGACCATTCATCAGAGTGCTGCCACCGAGTTCACCGCAGAAACCTGTGACTCATACGTCTGGGACGATTCCACCTTCACCGTCTCGGGCGACTATGTACGAACCTACCCGACGGTTCACGGCTGCGACTCCGTAGTGACGCTGCACCTGACCATTCATCAGAGTGCCGCCACCGAGTTTACCGCAGAAACCTGTGACTCATACGTCTGGGACGATTCCACCTTCACCGTCTCGGGCGATTATGTACGAACCTACCCGACGGTTTACAGCTGCGACTCTGTGGTGACCCTGCACCTGATCGTTTATCCTTCGGTGACAAATGAAGTGCTGGTCTCCTGTCCCGACTCCTGCTACGAATGGAATGGACAGCTTTACTGTGCGTCCGGTGACTACACTCAGGTGCTCCAGACCGTTCATGGCTGTGACAGCACGGTGCTGATGCATCTGACCATCACCGTCGGCATTGAGGATCCTGTTGTGGACAGAAATCTGCAAGTGTATCCGAATCCGACCAACGGCTTGCTTTCCATCAGAGGAACATCCTTCTCACAAGTGCTGCTCTTTGATGCTTACGGCAAGAGAATCGGCGCTTGGAATGTAGAGGGAGAAGTGACTCAAATTGACCTGTCTTCCTATGCTCCAGGTGTTTATTTTGTTAAAGTGATGGATAAACAACAGATTGTTGGGGTCAAGAAGGTGATAAAACAATAATATGGTAGAATACGTTCCCATGCTAGCAAATGGTTCTGGCTGCATGGGAACTTTTGACAGTCAGAACCCTAACAACTAATGATTATGTTGAAGAAAAGTTTGATTTATTTAAGCTGTTTTGCCTTGCTGGCCTGCTTTGCCTCTTGTCACAAAACCGAGGACGGGGTTTATAATCCCTCTAAAAAGATTCATAAAATCTATGAGGTCAATGAAAACGGGGAAGCCACATTAAGCCAGGATTGGCATTGGGATGGCGACATGTTGACCTCCATTGACAATTATTATGCTCTTTTAACGCTCACAGATCACTTTACTTATGATGACCAAAGCCGCCTGACCCGAATAGAAAACGGTTCCTCACACAGCGAGTTCTTCTATGACGGTAAAGAGTTGCGCACGGTAATACTTTATCAAGGCGAAAAACAGGTGGGGAGCTATGATTTTGAATATCAGGGAAGAAAAATCAGTGTGATCAAGATGAAAATAGATGATGACATCTTCAATGTTTTCAAAAACAAGGGATGGTCGTCGAATCCTTTGCAGTTCCTGTTGCCCGAGCTCAACCAGGCTTTGCAACCAGTTGTCAAGCAATATGCCCAAGGCAGTAAAGGCTCCGTAAATATCACGATGACCTTGCATTGGGACGGCCACAACGTGAAGACCCTGGATATTGACATGGATGGTTTATTCGGGATGAAAGCCATCGCCACGACCGAGTGTACCTTCGACAACAAGCACAATCCTTTCAAAGGGTTCTTCTCCCTGATGTCGAGGGGCTCCAATCCTATGGAAACTGCTTTCTACAACCAAAACAATCTGCTGACATCCACCACGCGTATTGCCTCGATGATAAACAGCCAGCAAGAGATC
>Ga0247611_10011500_pt1 | contig 10200 bp, 8 predicted proteins | sample 177DNAGHGhighgp2_FD_192422 | JGI IMG/M metagenome (GOLD analysis project Ga0247611, IMG submission 192422) | Sheep rumen microbial communities from Palmerston North, Manawatu-Wanganui, New Zealand - 1770 DNA GHGhigh gp2 | ecosystem: Host-associated > Mammals > Digestive system > Stomach > Rumen ... | reverse complement strand
TCCGGCGGCCCTGGATGCCCTCGTCCTGGAAGGGGAACGTTTCGGCATCCGCGGATCACTCCCTGTCCAGACCACGGTCCCCGTGGAGGGACTGCCTTTCTCCGGTGTCGGCAAACACCTGAGAATGAAGGGGACTTATCCGGTCCTGACCCTGGACGCGATCCGGCTTACCCGCGCCGTCTCCAAGCTCCGCTTTGTTTTCAGCCAGCTCTCGGACGAAGCGGGCCAGCCCGTGGAGGAGGTCGCCGTGACTTCCATCCGGCTGGACGGAGACCGGATTCCGGCCCGGGAGTATCTGTTCAATGACTCGGACCTTCCTTGGAAGGTGGCTTCCGGGTCCTATGTGTCCTCCGGCCTGGAACTTCCTGTCCCTGAGACGCTCGCCCTGAATCCCGATCCGGCCGGTTATGCTTACACCGGCCAGACAGCCCAGCTATATGAGAACCTGATCGCTTTCGGGCTGGATGAGGGCCGGCTTACCTCCGGGCCGTTCTGCTATTTGCGGGAAACGGACCGGAAACTCTCGGGACAGATCGGCTATACGGTCGGCGGCCTCCCTGGAACCGCATCCTTCGAAATGGTGCATGAAGGAGACTTCGCCCGGAACCACAGCTGGATCGTCTATCTGTATTTCTTCCGCGATGCCATCCGTTTCACCGTAAGCTGGACGCAGTGGGAGGAAGGAAACGGCTTTTACCTGACGGATTGAAATGGTTTTCAGACAGTTCGCATATCTCGCTGTCGCGGCGGCGGTGCTCTTGGAAGGGTGCCGGAAAGAAAACTTGTCCGGAGATGCCGTGCCGCTTTCCTTCGCGGCCGCTTTTGCCGGAGAGACCCGTGCTCCCTCCGCCGTCCAGCCGGACCAGGCGGACTACCTGATTGCGGAGGGGAACCGCATCGGGGTATTCGGCACGCTGACCCGGGCGGGAGAGGAAGAATCGACCGTGTTCGAAAAACAGGCGGTGACCTGCGGGAGCGACCTCTCCTGGTCCTACCGTCCTTTGAAGTATTGGCGGAAGACAGGTCTCTATGACTTCACCGCCGTCTTCCCCTATGATTCCGACTGCCTGGCCGGCACGACGGGGAAGCGCCTGCTGATCCGCCATTCGGCAGCGGCGAAAAATGTGGACATTCTCGTTTCCCGTGCACAGCGGGATGTTTCCGGCGGGAATACGTCCCCGGTGGACCTGACCTTCCACCATGCCTGCGCGGCGGTCCGCTTCCTGTTCAGGACTTCGGAGCATTACGATTACAGGCTGTACAGTTTCCAGCTGGAGAACCTGCGGGTCGTGGGTACCCTGGATACGGACGACGGCATCCCGTCCCTGGACGACTGGTCCACTTCCGGCATGGCCGCCGCCCCGGTCGTCTGGCCGTGGACGGCATCCTCCGAAGCCGGGCGCATCCCTATTCCGTCACGCTATGAGGATTATACCGGAGGAACCTGGTATTACATGATCCCTCAGTCGCTTGCGGTTTCCGGAAACCGGCCTTCCGTGACCTTCTCCGTCCTTTTCAACGGGGAACCGACCCCGGTCCATACGACGCTGGCCCTACCTGACTCCATCGAGGAAGGAGGGGTGCCGACGGAGGCGCGATGGGAACCCGGAAAGGTCTATACATACTATATCAACCTTCAGCCCAGCCGGGTATCCATCGATGTCCATGTGACACCCTGGGATTCCTCGGTAGTGGCGGTGGATGACATTATCTTCGGATGATGCGGATGCTCAGGCTCATATCGTTCCTGATGCTGACGACCCTTCTTGCAGGTTGCCGGAAAGACACGGCATCGGAGAGGGGAGTGGGGAACCTGCACGTGTCGATGCGTTCCTTCACGGCCGCTTTCGAATCCCGTGCGGCGTCGGATGCGCAGGAAGGGCTGGCTTTCCATAACCTGCTGGTCGTCCTGACCGACGACCACGGTCAGGTGGTGGACAGGGTGTACAAGGAGTATCCTTATGAGCCGGTTCCCGGCGATCTGCAGCGGGAGGCCGGATACTGGCCGGCTGAGGACGTGGTCTTCTTCCAGAACTTGGAAGTGGGTACCTATCACGCTTATGCCTATGCCAACATCGATCACGGGGAATGGCAGGACGGCCTGGTGTCGGACGTGGAGCAGCGGCTTCGGAGGGCCAAGTCCGACGGCGTCTCCGACGCGTTGGACCAGGACCGTGAACTCCGGCTCCTTTCCGGACGGGAAGCCCCTGCCGCTTTGGCGGATGAAATGCCGATGCTGCTGACCGGACAGGTGACCGTCCCTGTGGGTGTCGCGGTCAATGAAGTCTCCATCGACCTGCTCCGTCCCGTAGTCCGGTTCAACGTGTACCTGAACAACCATACCCCTTTTGACGTACGGCTGGACGAGCTGGATTTCAGTAAGTTCAATGCTTCCCGTACGTTCCTGGTCCCCCGGGATCCCGTGAACGGTTCTCCGGCGGTCCCTCCCGGAACGGAATACCGGAAACTGCCGGCGTACGACACGTCGGCCCCGTTTACGGTCCCTCCGGCTGTAGAAGGAGATGAAGCTAGCGGGAAGATGCTGGTGTACAGTACGCTCCTGTATGAGAACGCATCGGCGGAACCCTATCGGATGAAGGCCGCCGTTACGCTCCGCAAGTCGGATTCCGGGGCGGAGGACTTGCAGGCCCGGATGGGGATGGTCAAGATGAAGTCCCTGACTTACCGGGACCTGTTCGGGATGGGCCGGGGAGCGGACGCGTCCCTGAAGGTGATGCTGTCCAATCCTCAGATCAATCCGCGTTACGGCCGGATTTTCGCCGGGACCTCCGGCGGCAACCTGCTGTGGGAGAGCGCCGGCTACAACAGCTATGCGGATTACCTGGACCGTGCCGAGGCGGTCTGGTCGGAATCGGCCTCATATCACTACTTTGACCATATCAGCAATACCTCCTATGCGGATTATACGGGCCGGAATGCCTCGGGGCCCTTCATGGACCGGACGATGGATTATACCGGAAAGCGGGACCTGTTCTTCCGGGAGCTGGTCCGTACGGGGGACAATGCTTTCTCCCTGGCGGATACCTTCACGGATCTCGCCGTAGAGGAGGGACACTATATCAGCGGGAAGATGCCGGAGGATACGGAGGGGCATCTGCTCCGTTTCAAGCGAAACACGGATGGGAAGTACTTGCGGGCGACGGCCAACAACCCGGACAAGACGAACTTCGTATATGAATCCGGGGGAACGACGCAGGACCGCCAGTTCACCCTGTTCTGCCAGTACGATCCCGGCAGTGAGATGATGGTAATTGAAAAGGGGACGAACCGGGGCGTTCCGCTGATGCGGATGTTCCGCAACCAGGAGTACAATGTCGTGATGAACGTTTACTATGTGGAATTCGAGACCCAGTTCGACTTCCGGGTGGAAAACACCTGGTGGACGGAAGAGGGGGGACACACCTCGGAGCATTGGTTCAAGTAGCAGATGAAAAAGAGATTCCTGTCAGTCACCGGCCTGCTTCTGGCGGCCCTCTTCCTGTTCTCCTGCATCAAGGAACAGGAACAGGTATCCTTGACCGGTGGTGTTCCCGTGGAATGGGAACTGTCGTTCGGTCCGTCTTCCGCGGGGCGGGTGACGGTATCGACCCGAAGCACGCTGGGCCTTCCGCAGGAAAGCCGGGTGAGCAACCTCTACGTTTTCATCTTCGACCGCTCCGGCCGCAAAGTATACGGCCATCTGTTCGACGGCAGCAACTATGGCAGTCCGGATCTGGAGACAAGTGCGGACTGGTGGGAAGTGGCGAACATCGACGGAAGTTCCTCCCCGTCGGATGAAACCCGGGGAACGGTCCATATCAAGACCCTCACACAGCAGGGGTGTACTGTGGTCGGCATTGCCAACATCAATGAAAACATGCTGGACATCTCGCCGGGCCAGCTGTCCACCATTCAGCGCCTGCAGGAGCTGGAAGAGCTGGAAGTGGGTCTGAACCAGACGGATATCGAGAGTTCCGGCTATTTCCTCATGACCGGCTTCATGAAGGACGTGGACATCGTGGACGACCGGACCGGGTCGACTCAGGAAATTGCTGAAACGCTGGTCCTCCGGCGCCTGAACGCCAAGGTGCAGTTCAACGTGCAGGTGGATCCGGATGCTCCGATAAAACGCTTCACCCCTTTCAAATGGCAGGTGGTGAACCTGCCGACATGCTCCTATCTCCTGGAACGCGGTTCCTTCTCGGGCGGGGATGAACGGGAGGACGCTTCGCAGGAGGATACGGATTTCATGCAGACCCAACTGTACAACTTTGAGACGGAGACGCCTACGGCCGCATACTACTCCGGCTCCACCCAGGACCGGATTTCCCGGCACGGCTTCTCCTTTTATATGCTGGAGAACCGGAAATCGCCGCTGAAGACACCGCGTTCCTACACGGACCGGGACCGGCAGGTGAAGACCGGGGCGCTGGACATGGGGCTGTTCTCCTCCGTCCGGAACGGTGAATTCGAGTACGCGGACGCCCGTTCCACCTATGTCGTCGTAACCGGCAGCATCCTTATGGACGTGGATGCGCAGGAGTCGGTCGGAGCGACGCTCAGCGCCGATGTACGGTACCTCATCCATCTGGGCGATTTCGGCCGTTCGATGGCGGACTTCAACATCTTCCGCAACCATAATTATATCTACAACATCTACATCCGGGGCGTGGATGATATCGTCGTAGAAGTCGAGAACAATTATGACGACGAGCCTGCCGTCCGTTTCGACGAACCGGAACCCGGTGCTACCGGAACCGTGGTGATTTCCCTGGAAGAGATCTTCTCAAGCGATGCCCACTATGCTTCCCATGTCATTAACTTCCATGCGAAGAACTTGGATGCGGAGAACATCACCTGGTATGTGGAGACTCCGTTCAATCCAGACGGGGGCCGCCCGGTGGTCGTGGATGGGGCTGAATATACAGAAGGTGTTGACTATGAATGGGTAGAGTTCCGAGTGAACGAACGTGACGCCGACGGTAACTATGACCGCTGCCGCCAGGTTTACAAGCCCCGCACCGCGGCGTTCCGGGAATACGGAACGATGAATGTCACCGAGTTGGTCGCCTATCTGAAGCGCCAGCGCCGTCTCTATGCGCAGGATCAGGAGCACCGGGACGATCCCGGCTACGTGCCGCGCAGTGATTTCGACCATACCCCCGATGCCGAGGGCGGTCCCAAGATCGCGGTCACGGCTTTTGTGAACGAGTACTATTATGAAGTGCATCCGCTGGACAACCAGTACGATCCGGAACTCTGGCGTTCGTTCGTGAACAAATCGATGCGCTATATGCATATCCTGTCCCAGTCCAAGGTGTCCGCCGACGGGGAAAGCCGCACCATCGGATCCTCGTTCACCCTGCAGCAGCGTTCCATCCAAAGCATTTACAACGTCGGCAATCCGGACCTCAGCTCGGCCTGGGGAGCCGAGTTTACGGATGACGAGCTGGAATCGGGCGCAACGGTGTACTGGAAGGGATTGGGTTATGGACGCACGACCCAGCCGGCCGAAGACCGGGGGAATACGAGCATCAGCAACGGGCGCCTGAACACGCTCAAGGAGTGGAAGATGCTGGACAAGAACGGGCAGACGCTGTCCCTTGGGCAGGAGGGCGATCCGAAGGCGGAATGGGCTACCTATCTGAACCTGAGAGCGGATAACGAGACGCCGCTTCTGCGGAAGGATGCCGAGGCGGACTATCGGTATCTCCGTTACAGTTGCATGTCCCGGAACAGGGACAACAACGGGAACGGCATCATCGACCCGGATGAAGTCCGCTGGTACATGGGGTCGGACACGCAGCTGATGGGCTTGTTCCTGGGTGCGTATGGCATCGAAGGGGATGCCCGCCTGTATCAGGTACCCGCCCAGCAGCGGGAAGAGGCCACGACGAACGAGGGATGGCGCCAGCATGTGATAGCCAGCACCCGTTATGCGGGACGGAATGACAGTAACCTGAATGCCCGTGTTGTCTGGGCGGAGGAAGGCCTGTGCGGCAGCGACCTCAGTTACTATTCCCGCACGTATGGATCGACGGATGTCTATACGACCCGCTGCGTCCGGAATCTCGGCCATTATGTCAACGGCAGCGGTGAGGTGGAGGACATTACCTATGCGTCACCGGAAGTGGAGCCGGATACTTATCTGGTCATGAAGCGGATGCGTCTGGACGAGCGGGGCAATGGCATCGAGTATCAGGAGGGAGCCTATGACAAGCAGGTGTTCTATGAATTCGACTGCTCCCGCCTGAACGAAGCTTCCCTCCGGGAGTATGTGGATCATGAACTGGTGGGACATGAGGAGAACAACAAGGCGGCCTGCCTGTACCGGAAGTTCGTCACCAGTCCGGCTGTCTGGGACATTCCGGTGCCGTCTTCCGTGAGTTTCGGCGGCAGGTCTTACAATCCGCAGACCATTGACGGACTGAACGGGTATCTGGATGCTACCTGGGGAATCCTGGAGAATCCCTACTGTCCGGAGGGATACCGGCTGGCGAATGTGCGCGAGGTGGCCCTGATCTGGAATTTCCGGCCTTATTCGGACCTGGATTACGTGGGCAAATCCCAGTATATCCATTCCCGTACCCACTGGTCCTTCGGCGGGCCCGGTACGGAAACGAAGGATGCCCCTTCCTGGGGCTGGTCCATCAGCCGGGAGAAAATCCAGATGACACGTGCCGGTTCAGGGCTTGGAACAACCCTTCGCTGCGTCAAGGATATCCGCGAATAAAGGAATCCGGTGCAGCCCTTTGCCTGTAAAAGACTGTATTACGGCTAATCAGGCCGTTCCCTTCAGACGGACCTGGACGAACCGTGTCCGGAACGAGAAATACAGGCCGGCGACGATGAGCAGTCCCACCAGCGCAGGATTCCAGACGATTTCATTGGCTTTGGATATGATGTTTTCGAACATGGGGAGGGAGTCCGGTTTTGAACAAATATAGTGAAATCATCCGGGAATTGCTATCTTTGTGTCAGATAATGATTCATTGACCATGAAAAAACTGCTTCCGATCGCCCTTGCCGCCTTGCTGAGTGCTCCTGTTTTTGCGCAGGAAAGCACTTCCTGCTCCCCCTCTTCCTCCGACAACCATATCCTCTCCGTCGGTGTCCTTTCCCATTGGGGCTGGGGCTATTCCTTCGTGCAGTCCGATGAATTCAAGCCGGCCGGATCCGGCGAGTTCTTCCTGAATGTCCTGGATGTGAAGTTTTATCCTGTCGAAGAGTTCGGCGTGGACCTCGGCCTGGATTGCAAGTGGACCTATACCGGTTCCAAGGAAAACATGTTCCGGCAGAATTCCGAACATATCGTTGACAGCGCCGTTCCTTTTTCGACGCTGGGCAAGACGCTCAAGAATTCCCGCAGCCAGATTTCCATTTTCTCCCTCTCCGTTCCGGTGCTGGCAAAGGTCGTTATCGACCGTTTCCGCATCGGCGGCGGTGCCGAAGCCAATTTCAACCTGGTGGGCGATACCTTCTACCGTTACCGTGCCGATGGCGAGAGGACGAGGGAACGGACGAAAAAACTCGCATTGAACAAGTTCTCCTACAATTTCGTGGGCCTGGTCGGGTTTGGGAACCTCACTGTTTTCGGCAAATACTATCCCAAGAATTCCCGCATGCTCCCCGAAGGCAGCGTGGATTTCAACTACTGGACCCTGGGCGTTGCCTTTGACCTGTAGGACGGAGTATCGTTTATCCGGTTATTCTCAGGCGTTCCCTTTCAGGTACGCCTGTCTTTTTTCTTCCGGGAACTTTTCGATCGCATAGCGCAGCATGGTCCGGGGCATGGTCCGGCAGCGGGGGAGGAGGAAGGCTTCCAGGGCGGCCTCGTCCCTTTTCCCGGCCTCCCGGAGGAGCCAGCCCACCGCCTTGTGGATGAGGTCGTGGGGATGGTGCAGCAGGATGTCGGCGATGGCAAACGTGTCCTGAAGCTGCCCCTGCCGGATGAAAGTCATTGTACTGACGATGCCGATCCGTTGCTCCCAGAGGGTTTTCCCGTGATGGGCCAAGTCGTACAGCAGACTCCGGTCCTTGTCCAGCAGCCATCGGCCCAGCAGGGGATAGCAGGTGAGGTCCACCAGGTCCCAGTTGTTGATCCGGTCCGTATGGGCAAGATAGAATCCGACGCATTTTTCCTGCAGGGCGGTGTCCATGCGGGCATGGGAGAACTTCTCCACCAGCACCAGCAGCGCGGCGAGCCGTATCTCGTGATATTCGCTGGCGATGCATTCTTCCAACTCCCCGAAGGTCGTTTCCTTCCAGGCTTTCCTGACAATGTCTCTCGTCACCGGTACCTTGATTCCCAGGAACTTGTCGCCCTCTCCATACTGTCCTGGGCCGCATTTGAAAAAACGGGTCAGCCCCGGCACCTGCGTCGGGTCCGCCTGCATGTACATTTCGTGGAGCAGAGGATTCATCGCTTGATCTTTTTGTAAAGATACGGCTTTTATTGTTAATTTTGCAAATCAACTACGAATGACACTATCTATGGGCAACATCGACCGAATTCTTGCGTTCAACCGCGAGTATGTGGCTTCCAAAGGCTATGAGAAGCATCTGACCGACAAATTCCCCGACAAGAAACTCGCCGTCCTCAGCTGTATGGACACCCGGCTGTCCGTCCTGCTGCAGGATGCCCTGGGCCTGAAAAACGGGGATGCCAAGATCATCAAGAATGCGGGGGCCGTGATTCCGTCCCCCTGGGATTCCGCCATGCGCAGCCTGATCGTCGCCGTCTATGAACTGGGCGTTACGGAAATCATGGTCGTGGCCCATACCACCTGCGGCGCCTGCCACATGAACTTCGCCCATTTCAAGGAGGAAATGCTCCGTCGCGGCATCCCGGCATCGGCCCTGGAACGTTCCGACATCGACCTGGACGCCTGGCTGGAAGGCTTCCATGACACGGAGAAATCCGTCCGCGGCACCGTGGCTGCCATTGTAAACCATCCACTCATCCCATCCGACCTCACCGTCCGCGGCTTCATCATCGACTCCGCCACCGGGGAATTGGCGGAGGTCCTATCGGAAGACTATTGATTGAAAGCCTTACACCATCACCTGCTACCGAAACGGCACCCGATACGACGAGGTCTATCCCAAATACGAACTCATCGGCACCCACACTGGCCGTAAGACCTTCATCTGTTTTGCCCTCAGTAACGGCGTCCCGCCGGACGTTGTCATGAAGTTCACAGGTCACTGTGACTACAAATCGATGAAGCCGTACATCGACATCACCGAATCCGCCAAGCGCGATGCCATCAGCCTGATGGAAAAAACCTTCGATGCCAAATAGCCGCCGAAAAGTTGTATCTTTGTAAACCTAACGAGAACCAGGCCATGACAGAATTGACCATACAAGAGATAGAGACCATTGTAAAGCGGGATGAGAACCGCATCATGGAAGCCAAGCAGACCACTGGCGAACTCGCCGCCGGGATGCAATCCGGTTGCGCCTTCCTCAATACAGCGGGCGGCTGGCTCTTCTTCGGCATACATCCCAAGAAACTGACAATACTCGGGCAGGACGTAGCTGACCAGACACGCCAGGACATCGCCAATGCCTTCCGGAAGTTCTCTCCGGCCATCGACCTTTCCGCCCAGTACATCGAAGTCCCGGATAAGCCTGGAAAAATCGTCATAGCCATCTACTTCAAGGCTCCAAAAGCCTTCGAGGCGCCTTACACCTATGACGGTCGCTCTTGGTACAAGGTTGAGAACACCACGGCCCAGATGCCCCGGGAAATGTTCGATGAGCGCATCCGCCTCAGCGACCCGGAGAAATTCAGCTGGGAGAAAACCATGCTCCCCGGCGCAACCGACAAAGACATCAGCAACAAACGCCTGGTCGATGTCATCAACGCCGGTATCAACAAAGGCAGGATTCCTGCCTCTGCAGCCTCCCTGCGCAGCATAGACCAGCGCCTGGATCACTTCAACCTCCGCACCGCCGAAGGATACCTCACCAACGCAGCCATTGCGCTATTCGGCAAAAATCCAACCCGGAAGATTTCCCAGTGTGAACTCAAGCTCGCACGCTTCGAGGGAACCAACATGCGCGTTTTCCGCGACCAGATTGTATGTGAAGGCAATCTCTTTGACCAATACGACGCCATCCTGGACTTCTGCCGCAAGCACATGTTCCTCTCCGGCACCATGGACCAGAAGGAGCGCATCGACACCCTCACCGTT
>Ga0247611_10011499_pt1 | contig 10200 bp, 1 predicted proteins | sample 177DNAGHGhighgp2_FD_192422 | JGI IMG/M metagenome (GOLD analysis project Ga0247611, IMG submission 192422) | Sheep rumen microbial communities from Palmerston North, Manawatu-Wanganui, New Zealand - 1770 DNA GHGhigh gp2 | ecosystem: Host-associated > Mammals > Digestive system > Stomach > Rumen ... | reverse complement strand
ATGACGAACTTGTCCTCCTTGTTCATAGCTTCAGGGTTTTTAATTCAACAATATATTTCTTTTCTCACATCTTACATCATCCATCTTACATCTACCATCTTACATCATCCATCATCCATCTTACATCTTAAACTTCCTTCCGTTCAGGATATAGATTCCCGGCGACAGTCGCTCACGCCACGAGCCGTCCGTCACCTGCTCCTTCGTAGCCACCTTCCGACCCAGCAGGTCGTAGATGCATCCGTCGCCACTGCTCATCCAGCTACCATCCGGCTGCAGCTCCTCATCCTCCGGCTGCTCACCGTCATCAAAGATAACCGGCACGAATTGGAACTCAGGCATTTCGGGGGCAGAAGCACCACTGCTCTCTGAACGGTAGTAAATCTTATTGTGAATCACATAGCGGTTGTTACGTATCCACTCTGCCCTTGCAAGTCCCAGTTCCTTATTGGGGTTAGCGTTGATGTAGAAGCCAACTCCGGTTTCAGCTTGCTGGGGCAATGTACCCGTAATATCACCTGTTTCATTGTCCATAGTCAAACTGCTGGTAAAGGGCAGACCGAAGGTATAAACAATATTCGTGTCGTCGAGTTTCTGTTCTAGATACTTGCCGGAGAAAATGGTCGATATGGGTGTAGAGGGCGACGTGGTGGGAATAGTCAGTTTGACGGTTCCCGAATTGTCGGTAGTGGCAATCATTACAGGCGTTCCTGCTGGAACGAAATTGTTGTTGCTGGCGTATGTACCCGTGTTGTATTCACCAATGGGTTTCGGATGTAAATCGCCTTTGGTAGCAGGGGGAACAATTGGCCAAGGATAATCTGCTGCGACACACGTATACGCCTTACCCTTGTCGCCGCTGATAAGCACGTCGAAGGGTGCGCAGAAGGTAGTATGATAGTAGGTCGCACCATAAACGCTTGCATTGAATCCACTATGAGCAGCGAGGGTTAGTCCTTGCGCATTGGCGGGCTCCATCAACCACTTGGCATAGTCGGTATGCGTGTTGTGAGTCAACTTAAGGTCATATATGTGATTAGGATCATTCTGATCGAAGCTGAGATATTTTAGGTTTACTCGACCACCAGCAGTCTGCTGGTCATGTATCAGCAAGATACCACCACCGATATCCATAATGTATAGTGGTGTTGCCTGATTCTCCGTTTCAGTCATAACAATGGCTGCTTGTTCACCAACTGCTTCTGTCGGGCCAGCAGCCTTACTTCCCTTAACATAGAGTCCCTGCGTACTAAGAATTGCCATATTGGCATTCTCATGATAGCCCGGATCTATTGCTGCTGGTACCTGATAGAAATAGAATATGCTGGCTGGATCATACGCAGGCTCTGAGATAGGAATGGCTCCGCGTGTTGCAGCAGAAGTATTGATACCAAGAATCTCAAACGTGGTATTCACGCCCTTGCGCTCATAGAAGTGCATGGGAATGGGTGTATTGCCTTCTCCACCTGTTAATTCCTTCTTATGTGTATAGCCGCTGGCATAGCGCACAGTGACTCCTTCAATATCTTCCGGAGAGTGCAGGCGATAATAACCTGGGCTGTATTTGACGATATTATCAGAATTGTAAACAACGCTTTGCGCAGTCATCAACTGAGCACTAGTGAGAGATTTTCCTGCCTTCAATGCATCAACGATAGCCTTCTTATCCGCATTTTCAGTATTATATTCGTCATCTTTTAGACCACCCACATAGCCGTGACGGTCGTAATAGGGCCTTACCAAATCCTCACTTAGGCCAAAGGTAAACTCCGTGTAATCATCGTCGCTGCTAAGCCTTACATAGTCATGCTCAGGTGTTGAATCATCAAGAGGATTTTCATGGGCACGGACGATTTTGAAATAATACTGTGTTCCATCACTATTGGCCACTGGATGAATCTTAAAGTAACCCGGAGTTGTTCCTGGTGAAGATTCAGTCGCTTTATCAGCAAGCAGTTCATAGACAGAATTGGTAACAGCAGCCGCTTTTGCTGCCTCTTTTTCTTCATCAGTAGAACCTTGCGAAGAAATTTTATTTGCGCCAGTTCCCGAAGCATCGTCCATCCAGACCTCTTCATTGTCAGAGAAACCTGCCGTTGTCATCACTCGATTTGGCTCACCTGTATTGTCATTACCACTGTTTACACAGGTATAGCGATGATACATCTTAAAACCGTACGGATCACCGATAGGCGTCCATAGGTAGTCATTGGTGTAGTGGGTTCCTCGACCTTCCTTCACCTCCATACCCCACGCATTGGTGAATTGCATCAGCTGCGGTGTGCCGTCCCTCTTTTGAGCCTCGAAGGTGTACCACTTGTTTTGGTCGACGCTCAAAACGAAACCATCACCGGCATTAGTGGGCAAACCACCTTGGAAACTATAGACAATGTTAATATACACATGTTTACCCACAAGGTCAGGGTCTTTACCCATCGCCGTTATCAAATGCCCTTTATACAGATTAGTTAAACTTTCGTTAAGAGCGCCATCCGTACCATCATTATTAACATCTTTAATATCGCCCACGTAGAAGAAGAAGTCCACATTGGGTCGATACATCTCTTCAGGTACTTTCAGTGGGTCACCCAAACTGACATGACCCACTGCGTGGTCTGCAATAGGATTGGCAGTCAAGTTGCGTTGAGTGGTTCCAGCAATTGTTAATGTTGTGAGAGCGTCATTTTCGTTTCTTGCTAGGATATCTTCTGAGCTATTGATATTTGCAATCACCAAGTGATAAGTCACCTTATGTGTAGATAATGCAAATATGATGAACTTAGTAGGTACTGCATCTCCTGTCGTTAGCGTGCTTCCATAACCTGTGAGTTTCTGAGTTCCACCAGTTACTTGGAACATCCCATATTCATAGTTGTCGTCACGAGGGAGCAACATAAAGGTTGTGGCATCGTTTTTAGAAGCTATCAGGTTACATGCATCTCCACTTTGGTGAATGTATCTATTTGCGCTACTTAGTGTAGTCCGAATCTTGATTGCGTATGGATCATCACCGGCAAAGTGCCATACTTGCCCCGATGGGCTTCCAGAGATTTCCTGATTGGCGACACCTGTAATATCGTCATAATCTGCTTCAGCATGTACCTCACCCCTCATCATTTTGTCATTGTGCCAGATGATATTATACAACAGCTCATCATTGATTTCAATAGAGGCATCGTTGGATGAACTAGCTCGCTCAACCACATCATCCACATTTGCTTTTGGCCACACTCGTTCATTCGGCACCTTATATTCTGTCACAAGCGGGTCGTAGGGCATATAGTGTACGATAACCTCATCATCGTAAAGGCCATAGAGACTTGTTAAAGCTTTACTGATGGTGTCAGTAGTCGAAATTAACAATTCCGCATCAGTAGCAAACGTCACATCATCCTTGTTATAGTACCGGAACTGATCCAAATTGAGCAGTGGTGACTTGATGTTCTCAGGCAATACTGGCACATATTCATTGTCCACAACAGTCTCGTTATCCTGCGTTGCACTGATGGCAAACGCTCCACTATTAGTGTATATCTTATAGTTATAGGTGTGCTCAACTTCGTCAAAGAGATTTAACTGCGAATTGGTACCACTGAAACTGCACGACGTGCTAAGGAAACCTGATTCCCGCGCTATAGTAGCAGGATTGCTTGCTGACATTTCCCCGTTGCCGTTCAAGAAATTGTAGGTGTCGTAATTGGCATTTGCCGTTCGCGCTTCCGCTAAGGCAAAGCCATCACTGGTATGGGGCAGTATAGCAAAGTACTTGCCTGTTGTTGGCAGTTCATTGTTACTGCCAGGATTGTTGCGGTTGAACAACTGAACAGCGTATGGGTCCGGATCTGTCTGTGGTGTTTTCAAGAATTTCCACTGCCACTTTTTCGCTTCTCCATCAATAGTAGCGGGCTTGGTGGCTGGTGATGCATCAGCAAAGATGCCTGTCGTCGCGCTGACGGTAGTATAATGTGCATCCAGATTGTTCAACTTCATCGTCAGCCATTTACCTTGCAGGATGCCCTGTTCATCAGCTTCTTCATCGTAGCTATAGCGCACATAGACATCATTAGTAGAAGCCGTCATGCTTTCTCCTGCGAACGACTCATCTATTTCAGTCTCGCATGTCGATTCTTTATAATATTTATAGTCCTTCGCCAGCGGGCTCTTGAAGTGGTCTGGTGTCTGTGGCACTAGGTCACCACCACTCCGATAGCGTAGTGACTCGTTGCCCTCATTGTCGAGAATGTGATAGTTATATACCAGTGGGCGGTATAGTTCCGTATAGGTATTGGCAATTCCAGGGTCAGTGGTTGGAACAAGTGTCGAGAAGTCCTTCATACGTGTAGTATGGTCAAAACGCGGCATCAGTTGCATGTTGCCGTCTGCATCCTGCACTGCCATAAAGGTGGCATTGGTGATGTCTAAGGCTCGACTATCGTACCATGAACAAGTTACTCCCGTGGCTTGTGCTCCGAGGTTCACTGCTGGATCAGTATCATAATTACCAATGAGTGAGCCTGCTCCCTCTGATAGTGTGGCTCCTGTGGCATTAGTAACAAAATATTTCGTGTTGTTAGGAACACTGGATATCTGAATGTTATAGGGATCGAATCCGTCACTGAAAACTCCCGTATAACCTGTATAGTCCTCTTTGTCAGTCCAGTCGTGATTTGTTTCATCATACCCCATCTCATAGTCAATTCGGGCATTGGGCTTTACATACCAAAGGTCACTGTTTTTACTTCCCCCAGCGTTTAGATTGCTGATATTGTCAATGATGTATTGTTGCATACCACCTGGACTGGTAACAGCAGGAGTCGACAGTTCTGTGCCATTATAAGAGGCATAAATACTGCCTTGTTGAATAAGGAATTCCGCACCCACTTTGGTGCTAGCATTATAGCTCTCTAAATATTCATCCTTAACAGTATAAGTGACATACTCGTCGTACTGGTTACCCTTGGCATCGCGCAGATTTGTAGCAGTATCGTAGGGGGGTAATTCAGTAAGTGTAGTAGAGGTATAGGGCTCGCCATCTACCATTACTTGCTGGCTGAGATTATAATACTGGTGGAAACCTGTACGCTTCGAAGCTTTCGTCCAGAAGTAGTACTCCTTAACCATTGGACTGTCGTAAGGACGTATCTGATCATACTTGGCAGCCTTTGTCGGATCAGTGGGACTGGTGGGCAACGGCTTACGCATAATCTCCCAGCCGTGCTGGTCGAGTAGAATCATCACGGGATTGATATCGACTTCCTCCAATGTGAAGTAACCCTCACCCATATCTACCGTCTGGAACCAGTGTTCAATTTCCTCCCAGCCCTTGCTGGTCTTACCTTCTTTATTGTAGCCATTAAAGCGCTTGGCATAGGCCCATTTTTTATAACTGTGAAAATTGTATTCACCAGTCAGCCTTTCCCTATATGATGCGGGACTGGTTGGTACGAGTATTGAACCATCGGGATCTTCATACTTGCTATTTCCCTTGTCTTTATCCTCGAGAATATCAAGTTCCCCGTCCAATATTTTCTTTTTAACAGTGTCGAAGGTCTTCCAATACTGCTCAAAGCTCTTAACAGTGTATCGCTGCGTACTCTCAGGTGTGCCGTTATGATCGCTATCGAGTGGAATTTCATTAGTGGTCACGAGACGGAAATTGCCCGTTGTGCCCAGAATCATATAATCAGCTCCCTGTATACCCGAGATAGTCGGCCAAACGAGCGTTGTAATAACCTTGTCATAGTCGTCGGGTTGATAGGTGGCGAAATAGCCGCGAATGTCGTCTTGGTTGTAAGTTTCCTGTTGACGGGAACAAATTTTTACGTGGTAGGGGTCGTTGTTGGTACTTTCCAAATACCAAGCCCAACGGGTACGGGTACTGGCGGCACCTTCTTGCTGTAGGTCGAACTGATCCTTCCCATAAACAAAGAAACAACAGTCACCGTTACAGTAGGGATAGATAGGGGTTACAGGAGTTGTTTCCAACCCGTCGCTACCGTCCTCTGCCCTGAATGGAGTTCCTGACTTATACTTCAGCAGATAGGTGATTCTCTTATTCTGCATGTCGTATTGATTGCTAACATCATTCGTGCCATTATAAAGGACATACACATCGGTTACATCTCCAATTGTTGTCAGTTCCGATGGTGAGCCATCCAGTGTATAGTGAGTAACACCGCTGACAGTGTTAGTGGTAAAGTTTGAAGACACATAATAATGATAGTTGGTCACCAGCGGGCTGCGATACTGAGCCGGGAAGTCGGGGGCTTCACTAGTAGTGTGACGCGCCACCGTCTGGAGGAGGTCCACCCCCTCCTTGTCTATGAGGTGGTAGGTCACGTTGTGCGTCGTGCTCTCCGTTGGGAAAAGGCGGAAACGCAGCGTTTGAGAACCATGAGCCGAGGAAGTGTTGTCGACCATCTTGACGGTGGTGTTGTCGAGACGACCTATATTATAATAGGTTTCAGAAGCATCTGTACCATCGCCCGTTGCAGCCATCACCTCATAGACGTTTGTGGTAGCCGTAGTATAAGGACTGAGCTTGACAATGAATTTCGAGTCTGGAACGCTATTGGGCCAAGGATTAGATATGGTTCCAGTCGCCCAGTTGGTCACTTCCACATAATGGAGGTAGTTGGCCACATTTTCATCCATGGTCTGTATGGTCATGGCGTAAGGGTCGTTGCCATCAAGTTTCCACTTGAAAGCGCCTTTAGCCGCATCAGCATCAGACATCACTTCTTTACTCTTAATAGTTCCGTTGTCATAATAGATGTACTCACCGTTGAGTAGCACGTGATAGACTTTATTGTAAAGATAGGGAGCTGCCGCCCCATTCATATTGTATTTTACATATATGTGCTTATTCTCATCCGTGACGGTATACGGTGCATGTTTAATGACGCTGTTGCACGCTGCATCAGAATAGAATGTGACGGTAGCAGCAGGGAAGTCTATGAAAGGACTGTGGATGATGTCGGGGACATCCTTTTTCCTCAGCGGCGTACCTATGTCCTGCGCTTCTGTAGCTTTTACGGCAATGGAACCGTCGCCACGAACAATATGGTAGACATAGTCTTTCTTTTCCAACTCTACCACACGAATCGTGGTCGACGTTGTACTGTATGTCATAGGCTTATTCTCTGCCCCACTATTCCAGCCAATGTATTTGCCTTCTGTGTTGAACTGGCGCAAAACAAAGTAATCAGGATTCGTGATGTTTCCTGGCTCTATCTGCCAGGTGCTGATGTCGCTGGTACCATCTTTAACAGTCAGCGTTGTACCATCTAATGCATCTGTAGCACATCCCACATAGCGGTTGTGGGATGCCGCAGGGGTTCCATCGGCTGTTACAGCTTCACTGGCTGCACGACTGATAATCTTCAGTTCGTATGGGTCACCGATGAATGCAAACTGAGCTTCGGCTGAATTTTCACCCTGATGGAGAACAGTGTTTGACCCCAAAACTGTATAGAAGCTGCCACTGCTGTAATAGCCGAGGTTTTGCGCCTGAGAGGCACCATTTGCACGTATGGTATAATAACGGGCATCGTTGTAACAGCCACCAACAGGCAGTGTCTCGAAAGGCATAGAGGTGGTATATTCCAGCCAAATTATACGCCCGTTATCAGCTGCATCTGATTCAGCAAATGTGGATATTTCTGATCTAGTTGCCGGATTATCACTTGTGTATGCCTTGGTAAATGAAACATACTTACGCAACAACTCGTCAGGTACATGATCTATCAACGAATACGATTTATAAGCTTCTGTCCATTTCTTTGTGGCAGTAATCACGGTGCCAAACGGAGTCTTAACCTTAAACGTGTATTCATATATCTCATACATCTCCTCGTCCGCAGCAGGAGCACTTTGCTTAGCAAATGGTTTGATTTTTACTGTAGCAGGATTATCATAACCCAGATAATAAAACTTACCTGATTGCACTTCCAAATCTCCGTCACTTTTGATAGTCCTACTAGCCATGAAGACCGTCTTGTCAGCAATAACATTACCATTATTATCAACCGCATTCAGCATAGCAAACGAATTCCAGATAATATTAGCTGGCCCGATACCATGATAGTAACCATTGTAAGTAGCAGCAGCATCATAAGTTACAGGGGCACTAGAATTATTAACGTCAGTTTGCGTGTATTTTTTGTGGTCATCACTTGCAAAAAGCATTTCGTCTGTTTTCTTGGCAAAGAGACTACTTTCTTTATAATACTTTTTTAAGAAAGACCCTTCATCGGCATATTTCTCTATGTAATATTTTTCTCCCTCATATGCAGAACAGATGGCAATGTTGTATGGATCCTCCCCTTTGTACTTAAACAAAAAGAAAAATTTGGATTGTGTTTCGGATGCTGGATTCGGATTATTTGTCTTATCATTCCAATATGTTTTATTTTTTAATACGTCAACATTTGAAACATTCACATAAACAAAATCATCACTGGTCAATTGCTCTGCAGAGACATTCGCCTTTGGAATGACAGCCATACGGTTGTTACGCCCTCGGTTAAAAGCCAGGAATTTATCATCCAGCACAACATTGTAAGCCACCGAACCATCCAACTTGGCAAGGTTGTTTTCTGCATCATATTCGTAGGTCACATAAACGTGGTAATCATTACTTGGAATAGCATCACCTTCCGTCTTGCACACAGCTTGGAAACTGAAATAGTAATCGCCATTAGCAAATGAAGATACCTGTGTTTCCATGTCTTCTACGCTGGTAGCAGTCTTCTTTGATTCACCAGCTGCATCCCATTCTGTGTCATTACTGATTACTTCATTAGTTATGGCTCCTCCACTTACAGTCACTTTGACGTAGGGTGCAAGTGGGGCCTTATATAGACGATACGTGTTGGCACTACGGTATTGATATATTTGTCGTGCAGTACCATCCTTTTTAATCACCGATTCCGGATAGTATGTAAAATTCTTCGCCAACGGGCTCTTGAAATGAGCTTCCAACTGTATAGTACTAGCGCTAGCCACTTCCACCTTAATAGCCTCTGTACGCCAACCATAATAAGTCGGATCTGTATTGCCTGGCCTAGTGCTGGTCATCGGTAGCGTCAGAATATGATAGGTCACCTTATATGCAGCCCATGCCTCATTCCCCATTCCCGTCAGCAGTAGGAGCAGTAGGGTGAATATTCGGATGATATGTAGTTGTCTCTTTACCATTGTTCAGTATATTTTGATGTATCTACCGTCAGGTCGGTTTTTGTGATAGTGAAGGTGTAAGTATAGCTCGTGCCAGCCTGCCATTCAGTAGCCACCTCAGTACTGATGGTATGGTCGTACGGCTCGCCCCAGTCAATCCAAGTGGCGTTCACTTCCACAACAATCTTGCCTCCTGTGAAGGTTTGGGGAATCATGATGTAGTTGCCAATAACGTCGTTAGCCGAATAGTCGGCGTTGAGGGTGGCTACAAAATTATCTGCTTCACCAGAGGTGGTCCACTGGGGATTGGCGGCATGTGAGAAGGAACCAGTCTTTTTGATGCCCTTGAGTGTAATCGAATTGATACGGATAGTCTCTTGTATAGACGACAACTGGAGATTTATGCGGGCAAAAGGATGCTGGAAGTTGAGCATCACACCGGAGGCACCTTGATTTGCTTTATTCTGTCCTGTTTTTAGGTCATAAACAAATTCTGTTATAGAAGCCTGACCGGCGTGGGTCATCGGAAGGGTGCAACTAAACTGCGGATTACGAGCGGTAGTGTATGTCGGCCCGGAAGTTATATAACTATCTGGGACGACAGGCATATAGGCGAAGAAGTCGAGGAAGCTTTCGGCGGGCCAGTAGTATTTCACGTCACCGTCAAACACCCATTTGTCGATAACGTAATTAACCGTCGTCGGATTGATATATGCCGTCGTGCTGTTGGCATTGTATGCAGATGCCATAAAGCTACCTGAGGTTAAATCGCCTGTTGTAAAGAATGTGGCCCGGGTTCCCCCCATCATTCCCCAAATATTGGCAGTGAAGGCGATTTCCGCATTGTCGTTGGTGGGGGTAGGGGTGTCGTTGGCGTCGTCGCTGGAGCAGGCAGCCATGAGGATGGCGGCCGTCAGCAGGAGGGGTGCTGAAAGCAGCGAAACGACGTGCAGCAGGGCTTTGATGGTCGTTACAAGGTTAGTATGTGATATATTCTTCTTCATACATGCAAAGGTACGAATA
>Ga0247611_10011498_pt1 | contig 10201 bp, 12 predicted proteins | sample 177DNAGHGhighgp2_FD_192422 | JGI IMG/M metagenome (GOLD analysis project Ga0247611, IMG submission 192422) | Sheep rumen microbial communities from Palmerston North, Manawatu-Wanganui, New Zealand - 1770 DNA GHGhigh gp2 | ecosystem: Host-associated > Mammals > Digestive system > Stomach > Rumen... | reverse complement strand
GGCATCAAGTGATGCACAGGCGGATTCGGCACCGGTGGAATAGGTGCTGGACGACCATTAGGGAATGGAATATCACCTGGAGCTGGAGGAGGAAATGGCGGAGGCGGATTGGGTGGTAAATAACCCAATTCTCTAAAATGTTCGCGCGGATCATCTTGCGGTCCACCGAACATATCCTCTACTGCTTGTACATTTGAATCGTTATCAACCATACTTTATTTATCAGTTTCTGCAGGTTGTGTGTTTTCACAGCAGCAACCTTTTTTCTTATAGTCTTTGCGAATAGGAAGTTTCTTTTCAGATTTCTTTTTCTTTGTTTCAGATAGTAACATATCAACCTCGATCGTCTATTTCTAGATAGTATTTGTAAGCTTTCATACACTTGTTTACGTACTGAATAGTTTCTGTAAAAAAGTGTTTAATTACACTATCAGAACATTTGTTGTCCTTCATCCATTGAATAATCTTCTCTTTCGACATACCTTGTCTGTACATTCTGTATGGAGTAGCTCCACCAGTAGCACCGCCATTGTATTCAGCGAATATCATTTCGATATTATTGTGCATGTGTTTTGAGAAGTAGTTAATCATATCAGCTGCAGCATGAATTGCAGCTTTAGGATTTGTTCTGATTAAGTCCATATTGTGTTTCTTATCAATCTTGCCACGGCCCTGAAGACTGTTGAATGTAGTCGAAGTAATTTGCGCAATACTACGAACACCAGTATGTGATACTGCGTCTTGATTAAAGCCAGTTTCTGTAGAAAGAATTGCTAGAAGAATGTTGATGTCAATGTCATAATGATGAGCAGATTCTACAGCAAACTTTGCAAGTTGTTGAACATTCTTTTTTCCGTATTTTGTTAAAATTGAATCTGGAGTAGCAAGTATTTTTTCAACAGTGTTTTCAATATCGACACTATCGGGTGCAGGTCTTTCTAAGAACTTATCTGGTTCTTGTGAAAGTTTGTAATTAAAATTGTCTGCATCGATTTCGTGATTATAACGTTGCTGGAACATCGTTGGTGTTTTTGTTCCATAACGTGTATCAAAACCATGAAGTGGTTTCATGTCAGTATTTGCATTAGCAACACCAGCTGCCAATCCAAGAGCAGCTAGTGAATTGCTAAACTTGCTTTCGTTTAATTCTGATAGTAACATTATAGTCTGCTTAAAAATTCTTTAAATGCGTCAACGATAGCTTTAGAACCTTCTTTATCAACAGTCTTGTTGAACTTTTCTGCAGCCTTATTAATGTCTTCTTTCTTTTCAATCAAAAGACCAGACTTTTCATCAAGAACCCATTTTACTGTATTCTGAATAGATTCGTAAATCGCATCAGAATATGCACATTGTGCAGATGGCATGTACACTGCATCAATTGTCAGAAGGCTGAAGTCTTCACAAACAACATTGTCTTTGCCTAGGTTTCCAGTGCCTCTTGAAGATACGCCCATTCTTACACCATCGTTAAGCAATGATTCAAGAATCTTACCACAAGGTGTAGAAAGAACCTTTGCTTTACCCATGCCAAGGTTTCCATCCATGTGCAAATCAGTAATCAAGATTGCTGCTCTATCTGGGTTAATTTCACCAGAATCTGGGTGAGAAAGTTCACCAACAGCTTCACGTGATTCGATTAAGCTCTGAAACTTACCAACTTCACGTTCGATGATGTGTTGTGGATAAACACGGCCATTTCTGTTACGTGTAACAGCTTGAAGGAATGGACCAGTAATGTACATGTGCTGGCTATTACCAACATTTTCAGTGATTGTCTTCTGTTCAGAAATGCAATCTTCATTCAAAAGTTTTAATGGTTCTGACATTTCAAATTCCTCTTATTAAAATATTTATAGACTTAAAACCTCTGCAAGTTGTTTCAAGTTTTCGTAATCTTCAATAGCTTTATGAATTAGAACTTGCACATACTTATCATTTTGTTCTTCTTTTGACAAATAATCAATAGCGTAAATGATAAAGTTGTTAGTACAGTATTCATACAACTCTGGTACAAAATCTTTAGCTACTTTTGGTGTAAAATACAAATGACCGAGAAAGCCCCACATTTTGTCTTGTAGGTGATTGTATGCTATATGACGAACACTAACTTGAAAATTGCCAAAAATACCGTTGCCATTAACATCTTCTACACAATTTTCTTCAATACAGCATAACATATTATGCTTATTCTTTTTATGACGTTCTGTTAATATTGAATTAATGCGTTCAACGATCGCAGCATGTTCAGCATTTGACTCCAACTTAAAAGGCTTGTTGTTATACATGTACAAAACATCATACCAGCGCGTATTAGGGTTAAAATCAATTTTGTAGCCAGGTGCTGGATTGAACGTATTACGTAAATCTAGCACTTCTTTATCTGCATCTAGATACCAAGGGCGTTCATCTGTTGTTGTGTCTGTTTTTACTTCGCTCAATAACATAACTTATCCTAAATGTTTGCTGCTTCTATAACTAGCTTTAGTTCTGCAAAATCGTGTTGTGCTTTTGCCAATGCATATTCAACAAATTTACTATTTGCAAGTTCTTCAAAACTAGTATCATCAAGTCCTTGATATGCAGCAGCCCAATATTTCAATTGTTCGATAATGAAAAGAATCGGATTGTCACGCAAATATTCATAAATCTGATCAAATATTTCTGTTGCCATGTCAAGTTTGATCAGAATCGGTCTTCTAGCGCATCTATTTGTAGCAGGTACTTGTTGAAGAATACTAGCACGTAAATTGTTTTCATCATTAAATACGAACAACACTTCATGTGCTTCAGTCTGCTTCGTGTTGTGTAAAATTCTATTTAAATTTGATAGCTGATAATCGTCAACTAGTGCATTTTTCTCGAAATTTAATTCTTTCTTTATGATGAGCTTCATGTAACCCATCTCTAAATCTATACCGTTTGGACCGTTAGTAGGAGGTACGATGAACTCGTAGTCATTCGTACTCTTTTCGCTATTAAGTCTATCAACAAGTTGTTGTAGCACTTGTTTCGGTGGAATATCTGGAAAAGATACTTCTTGCTCATTCAATAAAGACTTTAGCATATTACATTAAATCGTTTAAGAAATCTAATTGGCCATGATTCTGTTTTGCACGTTCAGCCGCTTTAGCTTCAGGAGTTTGTGTAGCTGCGAACTGTTGTCTAAACTGTTGTGCTCCAGCTGCTACTTTAGCATCTGCTTCAGCATTTCTTTTTGCCTCTCTTTCTGCTTTACTTTCATACGAATATACGCCACGAGCATCATGCTTAATTACGCCTTTTCCAATCCAGTAACGAATTAACTGTCCGCAGTGTTTACGTAGCAATTTGACAATGTAGTTTCTTTGTTTTTCTGTATAGAACTTGCGTTGTACATAGAAGTTGTACATGCTAGTCAAAACTTTAGCATCTGATACACTAAATCCTGCATTATTGTTTACGTGAACACTAGCAAATTTCTGTTCAGAACTAGTTTGAAATTTGTAAAGAATTCTAATCAGATTGAATAGTTCTGCTGAAGACATATTAGGGAATGCGTCTTCGAATGTTTTTCTTATTTCGCCAATTGATGATGCGACAGCTTCTGTTAATAGCATATAAAACTCCTATACATTATTTATGCAAATAAAAAACCTGAAGAATAAATCTTCAGGTTTTAAATTTATCAAGTTTCAGTAAACTAGATTACCATTCGCTTGTTTCAGTTGGGCTTGCGAACAAGCTCTTGAATTCAAGCAAGCGGTAGTAGTTTTCTGCTCCCAACATATTATCAGCAAATGCATAACGGCTCATAACACCAATTCTTGGGCTGAAGTCGTTAGGATCGATAGCCTGATTTACAAGACCAGTGATGTATGGGCAGAAGATTACACCAGCATCGTTGTTTTCGGAACCCTTGAATGCCAAGAGAACCTGACCGTTATCCAAGTTCATGTGTTCATCAACTGCATACTGGTCACAGTATACCTTGATGCTGCTGTTCAATGTACCAACTTCTGGAGTTGCAGCAGAACCGTTAACGTTAGTTACGATCTTGTTGAAGAATGGTGCAGCAGACTGAAGAACGGTTGCCATATCTGGGCTAACTACTGCAATGTTAGCTGCAGAACGACGAGTTGCGGTACGAATCTGGTTAGCATAACGCATAATCTGAGTTACGATTCCAGAGAAACGTTCCTGAGACCAACGACCAATCCAGTTGTCGTTGTTGTTAGCTGTAGTTGTGCTCTTGTTGAATACTTTCTTAATGCAAAGATTCTTACAGTGACCAATTGTTTCACGGTCAAGTTCTGCAGTCATTTCATACTGAAGCATCTTAACCATTTCGGTCATCATGTCAACGTTCTGCATTCTCTTGATATCTTCTGCAGATTCAATGCTGAACGATGCACTTAGCTTTCTGCTCTTAGCAACGATAGCCTGACGGCTGATCATCATACCAAGTTCTGGCATCTTTGTAAAGTCTTCTGCGGAACCAGTCTGAACCTTCCAGTGTTCTGCAGTTTCAGTTTCAACACCTGTACCAGCATCAGGAATACCGCTTGTGTTAGCTGTAGAGCCCGAATAGCCAGAATACTTTGGAACTGACTTCCAACCAGCTTCAACAATCTTGTCAGAGTTTTTGTCCTTGTACAAGAAACGAAGTGCATAAGCAAGACCAACTGGTCCGTTAAGTGGCTGAACACCAACCAAAATGTTTGCAAACAAGTTAGGGAATACACGACGAACAAGTGCCATAGCAATAGGTGCAAATACGGCCTTACCGTCACCACCATAAGGAATACCCTGGTTAGCGCCAAGTGGTGCACCAACGTTCATACCGAAGTCTTCGTTAAGTGCGTTTCTACGCTGGTTTTCCATCAACTTAGCAGTATTTTCACGGATTTGCTTATCCGGAATAGATGCTACTGAAAGTTGAGCAGGGACCTTAGTCCATTTTTCCGTAATTTTCATTAGAATCCTCCAAAAAAGATTTTGTAATTTATATAGTTATTTATATGTTAACAAGTTGAATTTTTTACTTTTTGTTACGATAGAAGGTATTCGTTCGCCTTAGTGAGGAACGAATCAACATCTTCATTTACTGGTTTGAATTTTTCAGCAACGAATTCAGGTGTTGCATCTTCGATCGATGGAGTCTTACGAAGAGCTTGTTGGCGTGCTTCATTCAATGTTGCAGCTTTTACGATAGGAAGTGCTGTTTCTGTAATAATTGAGCAATAGTTGTCAATATCTTCTTTAACAGATGAGAATGACTTTCCTTGGAAGAATTCATTCACCTTTTCCTTCTGTTCTGCAGTAAAGCCTTCAGTCTTTTCAGCAATCAATGCTTTTTTTGCAGATTGTTCAGCAGCTTCAGAAATACGAATGTTTTCATTGTATTGTTCTTTAAGCTTTGATTCAAGTTCTGCAATTTTACGATTTGCTTCTTTGAGTTTCTTAGTACCAGAGACGTTCAAAGGAACGTATTGTTCTTCGAACAAGCTGCGAATACCATTAACAATAGGAGCAAATGTTTCATTGATAGCAGTCTTAGTGATCAAATCTGGGCTGATCTTTTCAAGAATAGCGTACTTGAAGTAAGTATCGATACCTTCGACAAGTCTGTCTTCGATAGCCTGTAGTTCTTCACCGTACTTTTCTTTGAATTTTTCGTTGAAGAACTCAGTGATATATTGCTGAGTAAGCGTTTCCAACTTTTTGGTCTGTTCGGCAATTTTCTTGTCTGCCTTGCGAGCAATAGTTGCAGCTTTCTTTTCACAAAATTGTTCAGCTAAAGTTTCAAGTTGCTGTGTCTTTAAAGCTACAGCAGAATCAATCTTCTGTCTGCAGAATTCATCAGCTTTGCTATTGATAACCTTAGTTTCTTCATCTACTCTTGCTTTAACAGCAGTTTCGAATGTTTCTTTAATTGTGTTAAGATCTTCGTCGGAAAGATTTGCTTTTTCTTTTAATATAGCTAGGACTTTATCCATTATTTTTCCTCCAAATAAATCATTTATTTATTATTTATAGCGATTTTTTATCAATTTTTTACTTATCTGCCTATGTGGCGTTTAAAAATGCCCACAATTTTACCATCATTTGTTGCCCAAGGGAACGAAACGTATAAAACATGACTTGCAGGATCAAAATCGAACTGAGCAGAGTTACGATCGATGGTTACATTGACGAACAATTCAATTTTTGTGAAAATTTGTTCTTCTAGGCCAGCAGTATAATTGTTGAAAAGAATCTCATAAAGAGGACTGCAAAGTGCTACGTTAAATAGACATTCTCCTGGCATAGTGCAAATTACATTTTCAATAGCTTGGTTGATAGCAGCAGTTCCATATAAGTCTTCATTACATGCACGACCATTTAGATCTGCATAAGTATTAAACACAGTTTTCTGTTGTGTTACAGTACCAAAATTAGAATTAGCAGAAATTGGTAGCATTTTGACCTCTTAGTATTTTTTCACTGTATTTGTGATATCTGACATATCGTTTACAATGCTTGCTTTAGTAGTGATTTCGTCGATAATTGCGCGATCAGTACCATCTGTTGAAATTTGCTCAACGATGTAGCTGTTTGATACAAGTCTTCCATCATTTGTCCAGTAGAAACGTTGAAGTGTATCTTCAGCAGATTCTGCTTCAGATTGATTTACGTTTACTGTGCGTGGTTCACTTACAGTGCCTTTTAACCATTCTGATAAATCTACGTCGATGATAGTACCTGTATCGTTTTCAGCTCTAAAGACAATTTTGTCATCTTTAGCGTATAAGTGTTCTAGAATGTTATCCCATGATAAATCAATGTTTGACACTGCATCACCAAATGCTGTACAGATTGCTTTCATGCATTCGCCAAGTGCTGTACCAAACTCGCTAGCACTTGCCCATGTCTTTTCAAACAATCTTACACCAGGAATTTGATGCCAGTCACCTCTATCAATAGCGCGTTTTGTATCTCTTACGAAATTAGCTAAATTGTAAGATGCTTGTGCGTTTGCTAAGTTCTTTGAAGTAATACCTGCGTCGATCAACACTTTTGTTAATTGTGCAGAAAGTCCATTTAGCTGTCTAGTTGCATTATCGCAAGTTCCTAATTTTTGCTTTAGCCATGAATCAGTCAATTTGTATTGACCAGCACCGATTTCTACAATATGTAAAGCGCCTGTACACTTCTTATAGAAATTTTGAGAAGTAGCGATAGATGAACATGAATCGATACTTGCATCAAGTACACAGTTAAAGAATGCATGTAATCTGTCTAACAAATCGAAAATGCCGAAATCTTCGATTGAATAGAAATAGCTTTCAAGACGTTTCTTAATGCGCTTTCTATTACGTGTAATGATGTCAACCCATTCATTAATTTGGGCAAGAATTTCTTCACCATAATCACGAATATAGTTCAAACCCCACATGAATGTAAAGCCAGCACTACAGATTTGCTGTCTAAAATTGTCAAATATCATTATGTTATCGTACAATTCTTGTTGTGGCTTAGAATTATACTGATAGTTTTTGACAAGTGTCTTAGTGATTGAAGAACTTGGATTTAACAATTCTTTCAAAACGTAAGAACATTTGAAGATAGACTTACAAAACTTGTCTAAGTATTCTTTTGCATGTGTTTTTTGCAAAATCCAGTCAGTCAAATACTTACACAGTATCTGGTACCCCGCCATCGCTGCATCGAAAATCACTAAACACGTATTCTTAATCATGTTTTCGATAGACATCACGAATGAATTCAATGTCGTGATGATAGCTTTTGCATACAATAAGCCAGCTTCTAGTGCTGCTTTAACAACTAGAAAGCCAGCGTAAATGTAACCGCATATAATAGTACTTAGAGTCATGTTTCAGTTGCTGATGGAACCATACTGTCATGAGATACACCATAGACAGCGTTGATAATGTTTTGTTTAGAATCTTCTAGGTATTTATGTCCATATTCGTAGTGGTTCTTTGCTAGTCTCTTCCAAGGACGTTCGACAACTTTATCAGTCTTAATACAAACTGGAGAAGCAGATGTATGAACTTTTTTACCACTTACAATTACGTCAGCACCGCTTATATCTGAACCATATACATAAATCTTAGAAGTAGTTCTTGTATCATCGAAGTTGTATTCTCTGACAGTATCTGGAATTGGCTCATAACAGAAGATTTCTGCAGAAGCACAAATATTTTCATACTTGTCAGAATATTGTTCGACGTACTTTTCGATGTTAGTGTATGGAACAAAATACGACGATACACACTGATATTCTGGACCAACAATGTGATCGTCATCTTTGAACGAATAACCACTAATCAAGCTACCATCAAACATGCGATTCTTTGCTGCTTCTGCATATTCTGCAGAATTTGTATACTTTTCATTCATGTACATATTGCCAGAAACTCCAATTCTTGCACAAGTAGTTTCATTGATATGAGGATTGAGTGTAGCAATGATTTGTGTAATAATGTCAGCTCTTTCGATGTTTCTGTAAATGAATGCTTCACATTGAAAGTCAAATGTAACTTTTACTTCGCGTTTAGCATCTTCGCCCATGTCATCAGGGCCGTAATCAAAATTGAAACCAGTAAGTTTGACTTTAATGTCTCTACGAATGTTCATGAACCAGAATTCTTTAACGTGCAAAAAGAGCGCAGAATCTTTAGTTTTTCTCATGACTTGTTCAAACATTCGTTGCAAATCAGCATCTTTATCAGCATGACAAGTAAGCTGAATACCCATTGTAACAGGAATGACCATCATGTCTTTCCATAGCAAGTCACAATGTTCAAGTTCGACACCTTTTGACATTAAATATCTGTCATAGAATGTACGAATGGTGTTCGAGCTAGTTTGACGTTGTCCATCGTACTGGCCATTTGTAAACTTCCATGTCATGCATGGGTTTTGAATAACGTATTTTGGATCGACTATACCATTTTCATCAATCTGTGCAGATTCAAGTTCTGTTCTAAAATCATGAGCTTTAGAACGAGGACCAAACTTAATAGGAACTTGAATAACTTTACGAGGGTAGCCTTTTTCGTCTTCTCTAATAACGAAAACGTCACTAAACTTTTGTCCAAACGCGACGCTTAACGCACGCATACTATCCGCAAAGTAATAATTCTGCGGATAGCCCCCTGGACCAACATTATTGTCGTCAAGAGTGGCTTTCATCCAGCCATGTTCTTCTGGATTGTAGCCCGGTTGTGTATAATCACCACTAATCATACAATATTTATGATGGCTATACACTAAAAAAGCCGCTTAAAGAGCGGCTTTTGTTTAATGATTTCGAATGTAATCAGGAATTTTGTTCAGGTCCTCTTCTTTTATCTCTAGACCTTCACTTAATGAAAGTATTTGAGGAATATCCTCTTTCACTTTCATGTACCCTCTAAATACACTTGTCCATTGCTCAAATAAGTACGGAAATTTATTCAGAACTGCGAATAATTGAACATCTCTAAAAGCGAACTTGCCTTCACCTTTGTTCATGATTTCCCAAGTTGTATTTTCTTTTTCATATGATGCTGGTCTTGAAATCACGTAATCAGGTGTATATACTTTCACTCTATGTGCAATCAACCACGGATTTATCCAGCTTTCATCACAACGTTGACAAATTCTTCTACGAATATTAAGTACTTCTTCTGTCATACATTCACACGGGAATGTAAATGGCGGAATTACACATTGTGCACAAAATGTAGTGAAATAATTTGGTTCATTGTCATACCAATGAATCACTTCTTTGTGAATACTGTGATTAAACACATTCGAATAGAACAAATCTGCTAGATTGACAATACAGTGATTGTCTACTGCATAAGAAATTGCTCTACATACATTTTTGATGTCGTAAATTGCATCATCATCTACAGAAACGACAATATCTTCGAAATGCTCTGGATAAACATACCAACGTTTATGATTGTATTCATTTCCAAAAGTCCATCTGATTTCAACCTTTGGATGAGATCTTACGAAGTCTATCAATTGTGTCGGTAAATCGTATTCCCTATTCGGGAATTCCATTTGTGACAACCAAAGATAAATTTTGTCAAAATTGACTGGATACGCAGCAAACTGTTCAAGTACTTGCTGAACGTATTTGATACGTTTCTTCCAAGAAGTTAAAGTTACAATTGTTTTCATGCAAATGCCTTTTTAATTTTTTCTGGGTCAATTTCAGATA
>Ga0247611_10011497_pt1 | contig 10202 bp, 7 predicted proteins | sample 177DNAGHGhighgp2_FD_192422 | JGI IMG/M metagenome (GOLD analysis project Ga0247611, IMG submission 192422) | Sheep rumen microbial communities from Palmerston North, Manawatu-Wanganui, New Zealand - 1770 DNA GHGhigh gp2 | ecosystem: Host-associated > Mammals > Digestive system > Stomach > Rumen ... | reverse complement strand
ATCTTCATGTCCGGTGTAACATAGGCAAAGCCTAAACCGCTGAACGGAAGAACTGCTGCAAACAACCAGCCATATACCTTCTCTCCGGAATCAGGATCCTGCCAATAAGGACGTACGCCTGCCCAATCCACTTCGATCTGCTCTCCGGCTTTGTGCTGAATAATGTCTTTGAACCCCGTCTTTTTCAGATAATCGTTGAAGTGTTTCTTGAACTGTGTAAGCTGATACGGCTTCAATCCTGACAGCCTGCACCTGTCAGAATACTCTTCCCATAAGAGTTGAAGTGTTACTCCGGGCTTGGCCAATTCCTTCTTAAGCTGCTCAAAGTCCGGCATGTAGTATTCACCCTCAATTTTACGACCTGAAGTCGGCGGGAATACTTCATTGATCTGAGCATCAGTGAGTATTTGAAGATCTTCAAACCTCAGGCCTGAGTCTTCGATTCGTGCAACAGCAGCATTTACCGTGTTCCTGGATAGCCCAAGAAAATCAGCAATAGCCCTGTTCGATTGCCCGGCTGCTTTCAGCCGGGCGATCTCTTTGTAGTTTGGCATATCTGCCACCTCCATAAATTATTCGTTCTATAAGAACGTGCAGATATTATATCTGCCGGAGGTATGGCACTGTGATTCCGACGGAAGTGGCGCAGCAATTACCGATTTTGGTGGCGCAAGAATTAGCGACGAGCTGGCGCTAAAGAAGCGCCGTATTCAATAATTAACTGATTTAATTTTCATGTTATTTTCTATCATAATAATTCTTTTTGAAATTGGTTACTTTTAATTCATTATGGAACTACGTTTTTCATGTTATTTATGATTTAGGATTCTGCCATGGTTAATTGTTTGTATTTGCATTAATCTCATATGCATTTTTCATTTTGGATTGTTATTTCTCTTTTCTCTATTGATCATATTATGTTGGTTTTTTCTTTAACGCCTCCTCTCACACATATGTTCGTTTCTTGTTCTTTTCGCCTTATCCCCGTTTTAAATAAAAAGAGCAGACACTCAATATGTCTGCTCTAAAAAAGGTATATTATTTAAATTATTTATCAGATCTTACCCAATGCCTGCTTGATATCCTCGATAAGATCATCAGCATCCTCAAGACCTACGGATAATCTGATAAGATCCGGTGCAACGCCTGCTTCTCTTAGCTGTTCATCAGTAAGCTGCCTGTGTGTATGGCTTGCAGGATGAAGCAGACATGTCTTGGCATCGGCTACATGCGTTACGATCGTAATGAGATTCAGGCTATCCATAAACTTGATTGACTGCTCGCGGCCGCCTTTGATACCGAAAGCAAGAACTCCGCAGGAACCCTTGGGAAGATATTTCTGCTGGAGATCATGATACTTGTCAGTCTCAAGATCTGAGTAATGAACCCATGCAACTTTATCGTTATTATTAAGGAATTCCGCTATCTTACGGGCATTCTTGCAGTGTCTCTCCATACGAACGTGAAGTGATTCAAGACCGATATTGATGTAGTACGCATTCTGGGGAGCCTGGATAGAACCAAAATCTCTCATAAGCTGAGCTGTAGCCTTTGTGATAAAAGCAGCTTTGCCGAATGCAGTTGCATATGTGAGGCCATGATAAGACTCATCAGGTGTCGTAAGACCGGGGAATTTATCTGCACTTGCCATCCAGTCAAAATTGCCTGAATCAATGATGGCACCGCCGACACTTGAAGCATGACCATCGATGTATTTCGTAGTTGAATGTGTAACGATATCTGCACCAAATTCGATAGGTCTGCAGTTTACCGGTGTTGCAAAAGTGTTATCAACGATCAACGGAATTCCATTATTATGGGCGAGCTTTGAGAACTTGTCAAAATCAAGCACAGTACATGTAGGATTTGTAACTGTCTCACCGAAAATACACTTAGTATTGGGTCTTACGAATTTCTGGAGTTCTTCCAAAGGAAGATCCTGATCAACGAAAGTACACTCGATGCCCATTTTCTTCATTGTTACGCCAAACAGATTATATGTTCCGCCATAAATCGAAGATGAAGCAATAAAATGATCTCCACATTCGCAGATATTGAATACAGCATAGAAGTTAGCAGCCTGACCGGAAGATGTGAGCATTGCAGCAAATCCGCCCTCCATCTCACAAAGCTTGGAAGCTACTATATCATTTGTAGGATTCTGAAGTCTTGTGTAGAAATATCCGGAAGCCTCAAGATCAAAGAGCTTACCCATTTCTTCGCTTGTGGAATACTTCCAGGTTGTGCTCTGATAGATAGGCACCTGTCTCGGTTCACCGTTTCCGGGCTTGTATCCGCCCTGTACACATTTTGTGTCAATGTTCATTAATGTTTCCTCCAATCACATTTTCGTCAGTTTTCACCGCAAAAAAGTATTTCGACTTATAGATTATATAATAAGAGTGTTTATTTAGAAATTCTTTTATTTCATCATTATTGAATTCCAATACGATTATTCTCGGAACTTCTTTATCCAACTCGTTGAAATAGTCATCATATATTGTTTTGTCCAAATATATTATCGGTTTTGCGTATGTATATCTTGTAGCAGATTCTCTGTCAGAAGCCAGATAGATATAGCCCCAGTTACCAAGAACCGTTATCTTATCCTCTTCCCTGCTCTCCGTCTTAATGATATCGATCATCTCAGCAACATCTGCAGGGGTCCTGATACCTAACACAGCATAATCCATGAAATTGGACAAAGGAGTTATGGTTAACAATACGCCCCAGAGCGCGATACATCCGACAAAAACATAACAGATCTTCTTATGCTCTTTGAAAGCTTTGATCATCTCCGCTAAAGGATATGCAAGAAAAGGGACTGCCGTAATGTAATAATGATCATATGATGTTCCTGCCATCGTAAACAACACTGATTGAATAATGATGTAAAAGATATAAGCGAACAGGAATCCGGGTATTGCGGCCTTTTTCTTGAAATGAAGGAAAATCAAGATTCCAATTATGATTATAGGAATGAAAATAACAGGTCTTTTGATCATATCCATCATTGCAATGCTTCTCAATATCGGATCAGCATCGGAATAAGTGAGATTAAAAACGATATACTGCTCAATAAATGATTCCCAAGCACCATTAATATAAAGCCAAAGGATGACTGGCAGAACAACTGCGGTCATTCCGGCGATGAATTTTAAGATGAATGGTATGAGTTCTTTTGCTCTTTTTTCCTTAATACATTTGATAAGTACAGCGATGCAGAAAACAACCCATAAGACTGCCATGTTAGGCCTGAGAAGCAGTACAGCTCCGAGTGAAGAACCGCATAGAACAAGCCGAAATGTATCAACTTTATTATTCAGGAAAAAATCCGTAAAGACCCAAAGACTAAATAAAGTAAAAGGAAGTGCAAATTCTTCGACAAAATTACCTGCTTCAAATATAGAGCAGTAATAAGCCATAGATGCAAATGCGATTACAGCAGATACTGCTTTATTGCAGCCGCACTTAACAGGTATCAGGAAAAGGAATGCTGCAGATATTCCATTGATAAGGATCTCCAGGATCATAATACCGTAGTCACGGTTGATCAGAGCTGCCCAATAATTGATGAGATAAGTCAAAGGTCCTTTATGATCAAATATATCAAGATAAGGCATCTGTCCTTTTGTCATTTGAATGCCGATATATTTAAATACATAACCGTCAGGAATGATCTCTTTAGAATAAAGAACAGCAATAGGACACTGAAGGATAAGGATGACAAAAGATAATCCAAGCAACACAAAAGATATGATCTCAAATATCTTATATGCTCTTGAATCTCTTCCGTTCATCATTCTTCTCCGGAAATATTGATATTACCTATAATTACAGACGGACAGAAGAATTCCCCTCTGCTTCCGGGTACATTAGTCGTATCTGAACCGAATTCCTTTATATTTTGAATAAGATCGTAGAAATTGCCTGATATGGTTATCTGTTCTACAGGTCTTCCTCTCTTCCCTTCTTCTATAAGAAATCCTTCACTTAAAAGTGAAAAGTCGCCGCTGATGGGATTAACTCCGGCATGAAGTCCTGATACTTCAGTGATGATCACACCCTGTCCTACTTCCCTGCAAAGCCCGTTGAAATCTTTGTCTCCGGGGGTAACAACAAGATTGGATACACCTATCCCTGAACCGAAGCCGTTGCCTGTGGATTTGATCTGCTCTTTATTGGCAGTCTTCAAGTTATATAAAGCCGTCATGAAAATCCCGTTTTCAATGATAGCTTTATCATAAGTCAGAACTCCTTCCGAATCAAAAGGTATCTTAGTCAGAGCCTTCTCATACATTGGCAGTTCCTTCAAAGTAAATACATCGGAGGCTATCTTTGTTCCGGTCTTCCCTGCAAGCAATGACAAGCCTTTCTGAATGCTGTAGGAAGAAAAATTACCGAAAAAAGCTTTGAACAGTGAGACAAAAGCCTCATTTTTGAAGATAGCATCATAGGTTCCGGATTTCATCGAAGATGCTCCGAATTTACTGATCAGATTATCTTCGACTTCCGCAGTGAATTCCGCAAGATTAAAATCGTCGATATCCTTACCTATCCAATAATGCCCGCCACTCTTAACTTCACCGTCGCGTTCAGCCCTTGCTCCTGCATAAAGTGATATTCCGTCTTCATCAGTATATGCGTAAAGACCTTTTGTATTCATCATCATACAAGGTCCTCTGCTGCAGGCAATCGACAGATAATCAACCTGTCTTACAGACGGATCGATATCAAGAATTGCCTTCTCTATTGCAAGACCCAGCTCCTTGAATCTATCATAAGTATTTTTGTCATAAGCACCGGACATCTGTGTAAAAACAAGTTCCTTATGATCTGGATCACAATAAATAAAATCGGGATCCTCATCGTCTAATACAAGGCAGTTCTCCATTGCACCTGACAAAAGGTAATCAACAGTATGTTCATCAATTATATTAGTGGAACAGGAACCCATCTGCCCGTTCTTAAGACCTCTAAATGTTATACCGGAATCTCTGCTGTTCTCATATGATGAAACTTCACCATTCAAAATATCAACACTCATTGAATCATGATCACTGTAAGTTGCACTTGCTTCCTCGAAACCGAAGTCTGCTGATCTGTTGATTAGTTCTTTTAATATTGTCTTTGCATCATCAATTGTCATTCTGATTACTCCCTTCCGCCAACGAGGATGGATGATACTCTTATTGTCGGCTGCCCGACCGTTACCGGAACGTTGCCTGATGAAGCACCGCATAAACCGGCAGATAATTTCAGATCATTACCGACCATATCTATATTCATGAGTATCTCAGGACCTTTACCGATCAGTGTAGCACCTCTTACAGGTTCTGCGATCTTACCATTTCTGATCATATAAGCTTCATTAACAGCGAAATTAAAATCACCTGTAGCTGTATCAACAGAACCGCCGCCCATTTGTGTGCAATAAAGGCCTTCATCAGTAGCTGAGATAATATCTTCCGGAGAAGATTCCCCGTTCTCGATATATGTATTGCTCATTCTGGAAGTCGGCGCATAACAATAGTCTTCTCTTCTCGAGCATCCTGTAACAGGCATATTCATTCTTCTGGAACCCAGTTCATCAACCAGATAATTCTTAAGTATTCCATTCTCAATAAGCAGAAGATCGGAAGAATCGTTGCCTTCATCATCTGTATAATAAGATCCCCACTCGCCTTCTATCCTTGCGTTATCTCTGGCAGATACAACTGAAGAAGCAATCTGCTGACCAAGTTTACCGGTAAAGCAGGAACTTCCAATACCAACGGATGATGCTTCAAGAGCATGTCCGCAAGCTTCATGGAATATTACACCGCCAAACCCGTTGCAAATTATAACAGGCATCTTACCGGAAGGTGCATAGCCGGCATTGACCATCCTGATTGCAGTATCACAGCATTCACGCATCTTATCAGTAACGGGATATTCATTAATAAACTCATACCCGCGCAAAGTTCCAGGTGCAACACGGCCGGACTGTTTCTCGTTACCTTTTGTTGCAATGGCTTCCATTGTAAATCTGATTCGCTTCTTTGTTTCCTCTTTATTGACTCCTCTCGAATTAAAGACTTTTATAGTCTTGGAAGAAGCGCTGTAACCTCCTGTAACCTGAGTAATAAGAGGATCATAATTAAGAGCAAAATCTGCTGCTTTTTTGAGAAGTTCAACAGTATCAGCCTTGGGAACAGATTCAGGATCAATGATAATGGAGCTTGGATCTGTCCTGCATATGGAATTCAGAGCCGTAACAGATGCTGCATCTCCACCGCTTAAAGCCGAAGCAGCTTCTTTTGCCATATGCACTAGCCCGTCAGCATTGAAATCATTGGAATATACATATACGCTGTTAATTCCCGACATTATTCTTATTCCGACTCCGGCACTCCTTCCGGTTCCGGCTTTTATGACCTTGCCATTGAGAAGACTTAAGCTTCTTGTGGAGTCCTCTTCGATATAAACCTCAGCAAAATCAGCATTTCTGGATAATGCGGCTTCGATAATCAGGGAAATATCATTGTCATTCATTTAAACTAATCCTTTCAGGAGCTTTTTGCACGGGCCGTCAACTCAATACGGTTACCTTCTGTATCAGTAATCTCACAAACCCAGTTCTTGTTTATCTTTGTAAGAGGGAAATCAAGATCCATTGAATTGATCTTTTCCATCAATGCTGTTTTATCTGCGAAAGTAAAACTGGGAACACAACTGCTCCCAAAGGAATGCTCTTCTCCTTTCTTCTCGAAAGCAAAGAGGCCAAACCTGAATGAACCGAGTTCAAAAACACTGTATATATCATCTTTTACAGAAACTTTCATGCCAAACAGATTCTCATAAAAACTGATTGCTCTATCCATGTCTTTTACGCAAATATACAGTGAATCAAAAGTAACTTCAGAAATATCACCACCCTGAAGTTCTCCATGGTCATAGAAGACTCCATCTTCAACAACTTTCCTGATCTGTGCAGAAGTCATTCTTTCCCAACTCTTATTGAGACAAAGTTTATTTATCTTGTCGTAGCATGTCCAGCAGAACTGCCCGTCAAGGCAATCAAAACCTGTATAGCCGACCTTTTTGCCGCAAATTATGCACAGATCTTCTGTCTCGATCCCAAGAAATCCCATTATTGCTCACACTCCCAAAAATGAACTGAATATGGTTCAAGCACAGATCCTCCGCCAAAATCATGCATCTCGCCGGTTATAAGATCTGTTGCTCTTCCGCATCCTGCATCAAAATGCGCATGGAATTCAGAAGAATCACTGTTGATCGCAACAATTACCCTGTTGCCATCGCATTTTCTCTCAAAAAGCAATTGTTTAGGCTGAATGATAATGTTGCGGTATGATCCGTAGTTCAGTGCTTTTGACTCTGTCTTTGCTTTGCACAACGCAGAGATGAAATCCGTAAGATGATTCCATACAGGCGTATCAACACAAGGCCTTAAGGATTCATCACCCCATGATTTATCTCCTTCAATTCCCCATTCACTTCCATAATAAACAGAAGGAACACCGGGCATTCCAAATACCATACCGTAAAGACATCTGATATGGTCTTTGTTGTTCAGTATGGAATATGCCCTTGTAACATCATGATTATCAGCAAATGAGAGAAGATGTTTACCTGTATAGAGACACCATGGTTCACTGCCGAACTGACGCTGAAGAGAATGTGCTATCTCAAACATGTTGCTGCTGTTAAAACTTGAATGAAGTCCTTTGTAACACTCATAGTTGGTGACACTGTTACAGGCGTCATCATTCATCCAGCGGTTGTAATCACCATGCAAAGTCTCTCCAAGCAGAACAAAGTCTTCTTTGACCTGACTTGCATACCATCTCAAAGCCTTGAGGAAATCACCGTCTAGACAATAAGCAACATCAAGCCTTAATCCGTCAATATCATATTCTGATACCCAGTTCTTCATTACCTGGTAGATATAATCACGGACTTCACCGTTCCATGTATTGAGCTTGACCAGTTCATAATGACCTTCCCAGCCTTCATACCAAAATCCGTCATCGTATCCGGAGTTTCCGTCAAATGAGATCTTAAACCATTCTTTGTATCTTGAATCCCATTTATTCTGCTTTACATCCTGAAAAGCCCAGAATCCTCTTCCGACATGATTGAAAACACCGTCAAACATTATCTTAAGGCCGGCATCTTTTATAGCTTTGCAAACAGTCTTGAGGTCTTCATTTGTTCCGAGTCTGGGGTCAACAGTCAGAAAATCCCTCGTATCATAACCGTGATAATCACAAGCAAAAAGGGGGTTGAACATTATACATGTTGCGCCCAGTTTCTTGATGTGAGGAATGAATTCTATTACTTTTAGTATCTTATGATCTTCCGGGGTGCCTCCGCTGAGCGCACCACAAAAACCCAGAGGGTATATCTGGTAAATTACAGATTCGTCAAACCACATTAAAATTAACTCCTAACAACAGAACTTATCAGCAATATCCTTTGGCCTTTGCAAGTTCTGCTCTCTCTTTATTCTTTCCGCCCAAAGCGATCTGTTCATCAATAAAATCAGGATGTGAAGCTATGAAATCCTTCATATATTTATCGGGGTCGGCAAGGAAAGACATTACCAGGTCATACTGATCCTGATCGATGATTCCCTTCTTCTTTGCTTCGGCAAACAGAGTCTCATCAATACCTGCCAATGTCTCCATCTTGATACCGAGCCTGTTCAAGGTCTCTTCCCCGCCCTGATGTCTGTCGATTACTGCAATCGTATTGGCAATCTTTACTTCCTGTATCTTAAGAACAGGGACCCAGGCACGCTCATAACTCGAAGCTTCTGTGATCAGATCAGCTATATGAAGAGTAGACTTTCCTCTGAGGATAACATCGCTAGCATTAACTGTCTCATGGAAATCTGAAGTGCTGTATACAGCCGACATATCCTTATAGATAGTAAGATGAGCTTTCCCCATGAGATAAGCAGGAACCATTGAAAATATAAAGTCTCTTCTCTCACCGCCTGAAATAATATCAAATTTATATTTCTTTGCAGTCTTAACTATTGAATCAATGACATTCTTATATGAAGGAGATACATGATAGAGACCATACAATACACCGAAGATATCGCGGGGTGCATTAAGTTTGTCAGCTGCTATGGAATCTTCAATATGCTTAAGAACGTTATTAGCTATCTCTTCATCATGAAGAAGAAAATGAGTATTGCAGTAAAAAGGTCCCAGTTTACCTGATGTATACCAGAAAGGCTGGTCTGCAGGAGCAACCTTAACTGCATTAGTCTTGAATAGATCTGAGATTATCTGATTTGCCATGTTAAACTCCTAAAAATTGATATATTGATTATATCATTATTAGTTGACAAAATTGCGGACAAACATTAATAATTTTAAAATAAAATAAAGCCTGTTCAGACAATAAGCCCGCCGACATAATACACTATAAAAGCCATTATCCAGGCCAGCAGACACTGCCAGATCACAACGCATACTGACCACTTTACGCCAAGTTCACGTTTAATTGATGCGATAGCAGCAACACAAGGCGTATAGATTAATGAGAAAACAAGCAAAGACAGAGCAGAAAGCGGAGATAATGCCGATTCCACACCTTCACTGAATGAGATATTCAATGTCGATACGACACTTTCCTTGGCTATGACTCCGGAAATCAGGGACGTTACGATCCTCCAGTCTCCGAGTCCGATTGGAGCAAATACCGGAGACATCCATCCTGCAAGAACTGCAAGAATGCTCTGTTGCGAATCAGTTACCATGTGAAGATTAAAATCGAGGTTCTGTAGAACCCATATTACGATCGTTGCGATCATGATTATCGTAAAAGCCCTCTGAATGAAATCTAGAGCCTTCTCCTTAAGGAGTCTGAAAACATTTCCTGCCTTCGGCAATCGGTAATTGGGAAGTTCCATAACAAAAGGCACTGCTTCACCTTTGAACAAGGTATTGCGGTAAAGCACTGCAACGATAATGCCCGTCAGAATGCCAAGAAGATAAAGGCCGATCATCAATAAAGCACTGTATTTGGGGAAAAAGGCTCCGACAAAGAAAGCATAGATCGGGAGCTTAGCAGAACAACTCATAAACGGAGTCAGTAGGATCGTCATCTTCCTGTCCCTGCGGCTTGGAAGTGTTCTGGTTGACATAACTGCAGGCACAGTACACCCGAAACCGATAAGCATT
>Ga0247611_10011496_pt1 | contig 10202 bp, 8 predicted proteins | sample 177DNAGHGhighgp2_FD_192422 | JGI IMG/M metagenome (GOLD analysis project Ga0247611, IMG submission 192422) | Sheep rumen microbial communities from Palmerston North, Manawatu-Wanganui, New Zealand - 1770 DNA GHGhigh gp2 | ecosystem: Host-associated > Mammals > Digestive system > Stomach > Rumen ... | reverse complement strand
CAAGCGATGCTTCTACGCTGTTCTTGCCTCTGGGTGGCCTCTACCTGGCTGGCGGTACGGTGCAGAAGGACCTGCGCTGGCTTGAACGCGACAACCTGTTCATGAAGTATTTCGAGAAGAACTACAATCCGAACATCCGTCCGCTCCTGAATAAGATTCCGGTGTACATTATCAAGGATTACAGTATTAGCCTGTACGGTGCGGCCAACGCAAGCCTGAACTTGCAGAAGTAAACGCTGCCCAATATGCTTTTTTCAGAACTTCCTCTGGCAAACCCTCTGCAGCGCGCCATCCGTGCCGTAGGCTACGAAACGCCCACCCCCATCCAGGAACAGTCTATCCCGAGCCTTCTCGAAGGTAAGGACCTGCTGGGAATCGCCCAGACGGGCACCGGCAAGACGGCGGCTTTCGCCCTGCCGATTTTGCAGTTGCTTCTGGATTCCGGAAAGTTTCGTGCGCCCAAGACCTGCCGGGCCCTGATCCTGCTCCCCACTCGGGAACTTGCCATCCAGGTGGAGGAATGCTTCAAACAGTACGCCCAGTTTACAGCTATTTCCAGCACCTGCATCTTTGGCGGTGTGGGGGACGCCTCCCAGAAAAACTGCCTGGTCCGGGGTGTTGACGTGCTGGTAGCGACTCCGGGGCGTCTGCTGGATCTTATCGGCCAGAAGGCGGTTTCCCTGAAGGCCCTGGAATTCTTTGTGCTGGACGAAGCCGACCGCATGCTGGACATGGGATTCATCCACGATATCCGCAAGGTGGTGGCGCTCCTGCCGCAAAAGCGCCAGAACCTGTTCTTCAGCGCCACCATGCCCGACGATATCACCAAGCTTGCCGCTACCATCCTCCGGCCGAATCCGGTCCGTGTGGAAGTCGCGCCCCAGAGTACGCCCATCGAACGCATCCGTCAGGAACTGTACCGTATCGACAAGCGCCGCAAGGGAGCGCTTCTGAAAGAGCTGTTGCTGGAACATCCCGAGATGAAGAAGGTGCTTGTCTTTAGCCGCACCAAGCACGGCGCCGACAAGATTACCCGCGTACTGGAAAAGGCGGGCGTCAAGTGTGCCGCCATTCACGGAAACAAGAGCCAGACCCGCAGGCAGGAGGCCCTTAAAAATTTCAAGGACGAAAAAATCCGGGTGCTGGTGGCTACCGACATCGCCGCCCGCGGCATCGATGTGGACGACGTCTCTCACGTGTTCAACTACGACCTGCCCGACGTTCCCGAAACCTTCGTGCATCGCATAGGCCGCACCGCCCGCGCAGGCAAGGACGGCATTGCCATCTCGTTCTGCGCCCCCGACGAGGAGCAGGATTTGCGGGCCATTGAGAAACTTACGCGCATCCGCATACCCGAAGGCGACAAGGCCATATTCGAGAAACTCCCGCCTCCGCAGAAGGAGACTCCCGAAAGCGAGATGCGCAACGCCCGTGGTCGCGGATTCCCGCGCCGCGAAAAACAGGCTCAGAATTCTAAACCGGCACAGACTCCTCCTAAAGCCCCCAAGCAGCAGCCCCAAAAATCGGCACAACCTGTGCAACAGGCCAAATCGGAGCATAATTCCGAGCAGCTTCAAAAGGCGGGTTTCCACAAGCGCCGTCGCAATCGCCCTGGCTCAAAGGCCCGCCGCCGTATGCGGGAATCGGGCAATATTCCAAATTAGAATAGCGTTTCACAGCCCCTGATATAGTGATAAAAGGCGTATTTTTATGCCTTTTATCTTTTTTTGTGAATTTTTGTCATTTTTTTGATTATTTTCATTCCGTTAGGTATTGCAGCATCGCGTGTTGCAGTGTATGCTGGTACAAAAAAAGGAGAGGTGTATGAAAAGATCCTTTTGGTCGGTAATGGCGACTTTCGCCTTGTTTTTTCTCGTATTCGGAACAAGTTCCTCCCTTGCCGCCTGGGATGGCAAGACATCTAAAAAACCGGAAACGGAAAAGATAGGCGGCAAGGAATATTTCCTCATCAAGAACGAGGCGAACCTGGCCTGGTTCAGGGATTCCGTGAACCAGGTGAAGGGGAATTCTACAATAAATGCCAAGTTGATGGCTTCGCTGGACATGGGTGGCAAGCTGTTTATGCCCATTGCCGCCGGTTCCGGAGACATAACTTTTGGTGGAGTTTTCGACGGTAACGGGTTTACCATTTCCAACTTGTACATTAACTCTGAAGAACTGGGAAAAATTCCCAGCGAATTTTGTCCCCAGAACAAGCCGCAATGCAATGCGCAGAATGTAGGGCTTGTAGGTGTCCTTTCTGGGAACGGTGTTGTCAAGAATCTGAATCTTGAAAATGTGAATATCATGGCCTCGACCAACAGGGGTGAATCCGGTGGAGAAGAAAACCCGGTTTCGGTCGGTCCTTTTGTGGGCTTTCAAAGAGGAGGCACTGTTGAAAGTTGCTTTGCGTCTGGAAGTATCCTTACCAGCGGCAAGGGAAACAGCATTGGTGGACTTGTAGGCAATACCTGGTCCGGAAAAATTGAGAATGGCCTGAGTACAATTGATATTCGAGTTAGCGGCGATGAATCCTATGTAGGCGGGTTGACTGGCCTTGTGCGCAAATCGGGAACTGTCACCTTTGAGTCCTGCGCATACGACGGAAGTATCATCATTAATAGCGGAAACGGGATTGCCGGTGGTATTGTTGGTTTTTACGAAGAGGGAAACCTGACGGTTTCTAGAGTCTATTATGATACAGATGTCATTGAAAAAGGACTAGGGAAAATAAATGACACATTGACAGTAGATGGCAAGATTAACGGTGTAAAGAATATCAATACCGCCAAGGTTTCGTGTGACCTGAATAAGGGGCAATGGACAGACGCCTGCTCTGGGACAGGGGTTTGGAGTGTTGGCCAGGCTCACATTTCCCTCAATGGGGTAACTTTGGATGACAACGGGAATATCATCTACGAGGTGGTCTTTGATGCCAATGGAGGCGAATATGCAAAAGATGCCAAGTTTACCAAGTCCCTTAAGGCAGGAGAACTTATTACTGCCGATGAAATTTCAACACCGACCCGTGGAGACACTGTCTTTGGTGGCTGGGCTTTGACACCTGATGCCAAGAAACCGGATGCGGATTTGGGTAGTGTGGTGTCTGCCACAAAGGTTTACGCCTACTGGAAAACCATGTTCACGATAACATTCAATGCCAATGGCGGAACATTCCCTGGAGAGGGAGCCCCGACTACCGTAACCAAGACAGTAGCCGAAGGTGAAGCTATCGATGTTGCGGGGCTGGAGTTGCCGACTACATACGGTTCTGGTGACGAGACTTTCTACTTTGCCGGTTGGGCGAAAACTGACGATGCTACCAAGCAAGAAGACTTGGGTAAAGCGACAGCGACAACGACTTTCTATGCTGTCTGGACCAAGCAGGTAACATTCACCGTGGTATTCAACACGCAGAAGAGTTTCGGAACCACGGTCGCCTATGTGCAGGAAGGTGGCAAGGTTAGCAAACCGGCTAATCTGGAGGTTGAAGGTTACACATTCGGCGACTGGTACGGGGATAAGGATTGCTCCGAATCCAAGAAATTCAATTTTGACACAGAGATATCAGAAAATGTTACTCTCTATGCCAAGTGGACTCCCGAAACTTACAAGATTACCTATGAGCTGGGCGATGGAGCCAAGAACAACAAGGATAATCCGGAATCCTACACCATAGAGTCAGCGACTATTGTGCTGAAGAAACCCTCCCGTACGGGCTATACTTTTGAGGGTTGGTATTATGACAAAGAGTTCACCAAGCCTGCAGCCCAGATTACTAAGGGAACTACGGGGGATAAGGCGCTGTTTGCCAAATGGTCCGTGAAGACGTTTGCCATTGTCTATATGGCTGGTTCTTATGGGGCGGAAGTGGTGCCCTCGGATGTGAAACAGTACGATGTTCCCGTAAATTTGCGCGGCGCTTCTTACACTAGAGATGGATACCTTCAGGATGGGTGGTCGGATAAAAATGGAGGCCCCAAGATTTATGAATTGAACGCCATCTACAAGGAAAATCGAGCCTTGACTCTTTACCCCTACTGGGTCGAAGATCCGACAAATAAAAAAGATCCTTCTTCTGTAAAGGAAATCGTGTCTGTAGAATGCCTCGGCTTTGGCGTTGTGGTCCAAAACCGCGGATTGGAAATTACCAATGTGAAACTCGGAGCCGTCGTTTCCGTGATGGATATGCAGGGTCGTTTGGTGAAAAAAGGAGCTGCCGGTCTTGCGGGATTCAAGGTGAAAGGTCTTGTTCCTGGGAACTACGTTGTGCGGGTAAATGGAGTGTCCCGCCAGGTCCGTATCCGCTAGAGCTTCTTGCGGCTCATCCAGCTGAGTACCAGGTTCTGCCAGACTACGTAGCAGGTGGGGGCAAGAGCCACCACCGGGCCTGCGTACAGCGTAGAAATCCAGATGACCAGGGTGGTGTTCTTTTGACCCATGCTCTGGGAGCCTTCGATGGGCCGGCGGTTCCTTTCGCAGAACCAGCCGAGCCAGAATAGCAGAAGGCAAAGTATTAGTGAAATTCCCGCCATCCACGGGAGTTTTCCGCTGTTCCACAAATCCATGAATCCCATTTCGCGAATGTCGTAGCTGGCTTTTGCAAGAATCACGAATACGGAAAATGTCCACACGAACATGGTGTACTTCTGGAACTTGGCCGCCCTGTCGGCAAGTTCCGGGTAAAAGGCCCGAAGCCCAAGCGCAAAAGCTAGCGGAATACTGATAATGGGCTGTATGGTATTGAAGATTTTCCAGGCGATTTCAGAAAGGCTTGCGTCTGCTCCGGTCAGATAGCCAAAAATTAGCGGGATGGAGAAGCAGGCGATCAGGTTGCCGCTCAGGAATATTTTTAGGGCCAGCGATGCCGAACCGCCCAGCATTTTCGCCATGGCGGGAGCTGCGTTTGCAGGCGGACACAGGGCGATAATTGCCCCTCCCAAGAGTACTTCCCGCGGGAGGTTGAACGCTGTAACGATGGTCCATAAGATTCCGATGAGAATCAGGCTTGCCACGAAGGCTCGAATCTCAATCTTGAAGGTGTATCCGTGGGTCTGGGGCGGGATTTTGGTCACGAAGGTGAGGAACATCATGGTGCCGATCAAAAACGGCATCAAGGGCGACAGTACATGGGCCTGGGGAATCAAAATTCCGAGTAAAATGGCCACGGGCATCAGGATGGCGCGCAAGTTTTTCATGACGGCGCCAAATTTAGCTTTTTAGTCGAAGGTTGGTTTCCATCAATAGAACAACTCTCAACTCATAACTGACAACTATTTGCTATATTCCTCCCCATGTTGCGTTCCAAGTACCAGGGCCTGCGTTTTGCCGACGGCCCCGTTGCCAAGAAGAAACAGACCAACCCCATCACGCTGGTGGTGCTGGGCTACTTGTTGCTTATTCTTGTTGGCGCTATTTTGCTTCGACTTCCGGTATCGCTCCGGACGCCTATCTCCTTTTTGGACGCCCTGTTTACCGCCACTTCTGCCGTGTGCGTGACCGGGCTTTCTGTGCTGGATATCAGCGGAACATTTTCCCACTTTGGCGACTGGGTCCTACTGGTGCTGATGCAGCTGGGCGGTCTTGGAATCATGACGGTTTCTACCACCTTGATTCTTTTGGCGGGCATGCACCCCGGCTTTAACCACCAGTCCGTGCTGCTTTCGGCTTTTTCCCAAGAGGGAAACATCGACCCCTCTAAAATCCTGAAGGCGGTTCTGCCCTTTACCTTCATCCTCGAACTGATCGGGGCGGCGGTCTATTTTACCCAGTTCTCTGGCGCAACGCTCTATGACCGCATATTCGTTTCGGTGTTCCAGGCGGTAAGTTCTTTCTGTAATGTGGGCTTTACCTTGTTCCCGGATTCCCTGGTGCAGTTCCAGTTGAACCCACTGGTGAACATTTCCACTTGCGTCCTTGCCCTGGCGGGGGGATTTGGTTTCTTGGCCGTGACGGAACTCCAGTATGTGTTTGACTTTAAGCAGCGCAAGGTCCGGAAAATTTCGCTCCATACTCGCATCGCGACCTTCGGCACCCTGTTCGTGGTGGCGGCCAGCGTGCTGGTGTTCTCGCTTACGGAATGGAACAACACCCTTGGTGACCTGAGCGTTGGGCAGAAGTTTGAATCCACCCTGTTCATGGCCTTTACCAGCCGCACCGCTGGGCTCAACACGGTAGATGTTCCCGGCCTGTGTGCCAGCTCCCTGTTCTTCTTTATCGTCATCATGTTCATTGGTGCAAACCCCGGCAGCTGCGGTGGTGGTGTGAAGGTGACTACCGCTGCAGTGATTGGGCTTTTGGGGTTCAACCGCCTGCTGGGGCGCGAAAAGACCCAGGTTCTTGGCCGTACCATTCCCGAAACCACCGTAGATAAGGCGGTGCGGATTTTCGTGGTGGCCATCGTGGTCATTGTGCTTGCGACCTTGATTCTGCTCTGTACCGAAATCCCTGGAGGTGTGTCCGGTGCCGGACAGTCCTCTTTCCTCAAGGTGCTGTTCGAGGTGGTGAGCGCCTACAGTACTTGCGGTCTTTCTATGGGACTAACGGGTGAGCTTTCTACCGTTGGCCGCGTGGTTATCTGCTGCGTGATGTTCATTGGCCGTATGGGCCCCCTCTTCTTGATATCTGCCGTGGCGGGTCGAGTCCAGAACACCACCTGGTTCGCCGAAGAAGATATCATGGTGGGCTAGCGGCTTCGCCGCAGTTTCTAGTTCTGAGTTCTAAGTTACTAGAACACAAAAAAAACAAGAATTTTTTTGCGATTAAGGTATTAAACATCCCGAAGCCAGCATCAACTACTAACTAGTAACTATTAACTAGTAACTATATTTAAGCCATGGCTTCTAAACAATTTGTAATTATCGGGCTCGGGAACTCGGCCATCTTTTTGGCCAAGCACCTGACCTCCCTGGGTCACGACGTGATGGTCATCGACTGCCACCCCGACAAGGTGCAGGACATTTCCAGTTCTGTTTCTCAGGCGATTGTGGCGGACAGTACCCGCTTAAAGCAGCTTTCGTCTATCCCCCTGCAGAAGGCGGATTCCGTTATCGTCTGCATAGGAGAAAACCTGCAGGCCTCGCTCCTTACGGTGCTGAACCTGAAGGAGTTGGGCGTAAAGCATATCATTGCCAAGTCCAGCAGTGCGGCCCATACCAGCATCCTCGAAAAGCTGGGTGTGTCCGACATTTTCCACCCGGAAAGGGATTCCGCCATCAGCCTGGCCGAGCGGCTCAACCGCCCCAACATGCTGGACTTCTTGCCGTTCATGGAAGGCTTCTCCATTATCGAGATCGTGTGCCCTGAAAAGTTCCAGGGCAAGACCCTGAAGGATTTGTCCCTGACCCACAAGTACGGCATCCAGGTGATTGCCATCCGCGACCCGCTGGAGTCCAAGCCCAAGATCGGTAACATCGCCGACTACGTGCTCAAAGAAAACGACGTGCTGTTCTTGATTGGCCCCAACGAGGCTCTGGACAGCTTCAAGGCCTAGGGTTCGTATTTAAATTCACACATCAGCCCCGCCTAGGAGCGGAGAGGAGACACAACATGAAGGTATGGGTTTGTAAAGTTTGCGGCTACGTGCACATGGGACCGGAAGCCCCGGATGAATGCCCCCAGTGCAAGGCCCCCAAGAGCAAGTTCTTCGAAAAGGTAGAACAGAGCGCTGGCGGCAAGATTGTCTGGGCCGACGAACACAAGATTGGCGTTGCCCAAGGGCTGGATGCCGAGGTGGTTCAGGGTCTCAGGGAAAACTTTGCAGGGGAATGTACCGAGGTGGGCATGTACCTGGCCATGAGCCGCCAGGCCGACCGCGAAGGGTTCCCCGAGGTGGCCGAGGCCTACAAGCGTATCGCTTTTGAAGAGGCCGAACACGCCGCCAAGTTCGCCGAACTGCTGGGCGAGGTGGTCTATCCCGATACCAAGAAGAACCTGGAACTCAGGGTTGCCGCCGAAGCCGGTGCCACCGAAGGTAAGCTCGCTCTTGCCAAGCGCGCCAAGGAACTGGGCTACGACGCCATCCACGATACCGTCCACGAGATGTGCAAGGACGAGGCCCGTCACGGGTCTGCTTTCCAGGGCTTGCTGGGCCGCTATTTCAAGTAGTGGAAATTCAAATAAAAAAATAGAACGCAGGACCGAAATCCTGCGTTCTTTATTTTGAGATAGAATACTCTAGAAACTTAGTCCTTGAGGGTTGCCCAGTCCAGCACGCCCTTGCGGAACACGTAGAGGTAGCCCGCTTCCAGGATAACCAAGAAGCCCAGAAGCACCAGCAAAAGCTCCCAACCGCCGGCCAGGAACTGCACGGCCCAGGGGTACAGGAACGCTACTTCCAGGTCGAACACCAAGAACAGCATGGCCACCAGGTAGTACTTGACCGGATAGCGCTCGTTGGCCGTACCTGAAACGTGGGCGAGACCGCACTCGTAGGACGTGCCCTTGATGGCGGTATCCTTGATTTTGCCCGGGTGCAAGAACCAGTTGGCCAGCAAAAGGGCCGTGGGGATGCAAACCGCCATGATGACCAGGATGGTCACGGCGAAAGTAGTGTCAAAAACCTCTACATTGCTCATAGTGGCCAAAAGATAGTATAATTTTACGTGCTTTTTTAGCCCTCAGAGGTTATATTTAGGCTATGAGTGCATTGAAAACATGGATTCTGTTTTTTTGTGCAGCGTTTTTGCTTGCTGCCTGTTCCGATGGGGCGGGCACGTCGGTTCGTGCGGTTGAGGTGGGGCAGTCTGGCGCCGATAGTGTCATCGGGACTAGTGTTGTTGTAGATTCCAACGGAACGGTTTTCATTACGGATTCTGTCGTCGTGACCGATGCGGAATGGAGCCCTTATTACAGCAGCGGTGTTTTCTGTTGGTCAGACAGCTGCGAAAAGAGTTCCGCAACTAGCTCGGCCTCCGTTAAATCCTCGGCTTCTAAAACCAGTTCTTCTAGTGCCAAACCTAAGTCCAGTTCTTCGGTGAAATCGTCCAGCTCTTCGGCCAAGGTTTCCAGTTCTTCTGTCGAGTCTTCGTCTTCGGCTCTTCCGCCCACTGTGACGGACAAAGATATGACGGATAACCGTGATGGTGTCAAGTACAAGATCGAAAAAATTGACGGTGTTACCTGGATGGCTGAGAATCTGCGATTCAAACCGTCATCGGGAACATACTGCGATGCGACAGTGGAAGTGACCAAGCCCGGGCCTGGCGGCGAAACGGAAACGGTGAATGTCTGTGACCAGTATGGGATGTTCTATACTTCGCTTTCCGTGGCGACGGCCGCTTGCCCGTATGGATGGCGCCTCCCCACGAAGGATGAAGTACTTGCCGCTCTAGAAGCCAAACCTGGCACCTGGTGGACCTTGGGAGGCCGATTCAATTTGGAAAATTCGAAGTATGAAAAGGCGGGGAACGAAGGCCGTTTATGGATTCAGACCACCAGTGATGAAAAAAATTGCCTGCAGATTATGAAAAGCGGAGAAAAAGATGTTACTACCGATTACCTGTACGCGGGGGCCAACAAGAGAGCTTTCCATGTCCGTTGCGTGATGGATGGTAGCAACTAACATAGTTCTTGTGGATTTAAAAGCTTATGTGTCATGCCCGGCTTGGCCTGTCCTGAGTGACAGTTGAAGGAACCGGGCTTCTCTTTTTTGTTCGCCGGCGCACCACGGTCTATGCGAATATTTGCATAAACGCATTGACAGGATAAGTCCTTTTTCTATATTTGCCTGTTGAAAGCAGACCCCCGATCAAGTCGGGGGAGACAGATTCTAGTCTGAACGTTTTATATTTGGTTTTGAAATTAAACAAGAGGCAAAAATGTCCAAGATCGAAACTTTGTGCGTCCAGGGCGGGTGGCAGCCGAAAAACGGCGAACCGCGCGTCCTTCCCATCTACCAGAGCACCACTTTCAAGTACGAGTCCAGCAACGCGATGGCCGATCTGTTCGACCTGAAGGCCAGCGGCTACTTCTACACGCGCCTGCAGAACCCGACCAACGATGCCGTGGCATCCAAGATTGCTGCCATGGAAGGCGGTGTGGCTGCCATGCTCACCAGCTCCGGTCAGGCGGCGAACTTCTTCGCCGTGTTCAACATCTGCGAGGCGGGCGACCACTTCATCAGCACCAGCGCCATCTACGGCGGTACCAGCAACCTCTTCAGCGTTACCATGAAGAAACTCGGCATCGAATGCACGTTCGTT
>Ga0247611_10011495_pt1 | contig 10203 bp, 10 predicted proteins | sample 177DNAGHGhighgp2_FD_192422 | JGI IMG/M metagenome (GOLD analysis project Ga0247611, IMG submission 192422) | Sheep rumen microbial communities from Palmerston North, Manawatu-Wanganui, New Zealand - 1770 DNA GHGhigh gp2 | ecosystem: Host-associated > Mammals > Digestive system > Stomach > Rumen... | reverse complement strand
AGTCCTGGCTTCGCAAGTTCAGGCACGGCGGCCAAGAAGAACTTTTCGCCACAAGACCCAAAGGCAGGCCACCACAAATGGGACGTCCCAAGAAAGCTAGGAAGGAACCTCAGACAGAACTTGAAAAAGCCTTGAGGGAGCTCGAACTGCTCCGAGCCGAGAACGCCCTGTTAAAAAAAGTGAAAGCCTTAGTCGAGGAAAGAATCGCCCGGGAACAAGGGAATGGGCGATAGCCATCAACGAACTAAGGCAGGAATTTAGACTTGAGGATCTCCTGACCCTCAAGGGCATGGCTCGTTCCACCTTTTTCTACCACCTGCATCAAAAGCCGGACCGCTACGCGGAGGAACGCAAGCGGATCGGAACTCTGCATGCCCTGCACAAGGGCCGCTACGGCTATCGCCGCATAACCGCCCAGCTGAGGAACGAAGGCTTCAAGATCAACCGTAAGACCGTGTACAGGCTCATGCGGGAACTCGGCCTGAAGAACGTGCGAAGGAAATGCAGGTACCGTTCCTACAAGGGCGAGGTCGGCAAGACGGCTCCAAACAGGCTCAAGCGTAACTTCAACACGAAGGCTCCCAACAGGAAGTGGACTACCGACGTGACGCAGATAAACATCGGAGCGGACAAGTGCTACCTGTCGCCAATACTCGACATGTACAACGGGGAAATCGTCAGCTACACAATATCGGACCATCCAGACCTGAAGATGGTCATGGACATGCTCGACAAGGCCTACGCCAAAGGGTGTAAATGGAAACGGCTGATACTCCACTCCGACCAGGGCTGGCACTACCAACATGCGGACTATCAGGCATCCCTGAAGGAACACAAAATCATCCAGAGCATGAGCCGCAAGGGCAACTGTCTGGACAACGCCATGATGGAGAACTTCTTCGGGATAATGAAGTCGGAACTGCTATATCCCAACACCTTCAGGGACATGGCCCACTTCAAGCAGGAACTGGGAAAATATATCGAATACTACAACAACGACCGGATAAAGTTGCGCCTAAAAGGAATGAGTCCGGTACAATACCGGACTCATAACTCAATTTTATCCTAACTTTAAACCGTCTAACTTTCTGGGGTCAGTTCAACCGCAATATTTTTTTGTTGCCAGAACTTCTTTTTCCGTTAAATTATAACCACTTGTAGTATAATTTGGTACGATATGGTGGCTAAGAGAATAATCTAATATTCGTTCAAAATCTTCATGTTTATTTGGATCTCCAGCACCCCCGAGAGCAATTTGGAATACCTTACCACTAGATTCATTAACTATTTTGCAGAAGTTTTCAAAAGACATATTCTGTCTTTTGGATAATTCAGCCATCTGATAACAATCTATACCCGCATTTTTACATATATGCTGATTTGCAGTTTGACAATGACCCATGATACCAACATCCAATAATTCTGGAAATGAACGCATTAACGGATTCTTCCCAGTTTTTGTTGAATCAGAGCGTATCAAAAATCCATTGTCTGGATTAAAAAATTCGAAAAAATGATATTGGCAGTCCTTATATATCAACATATCAATATGTACTATTTAAGGCATTTAGATAAAAATCATCTGTTTTTATTTCCATCGGATATAAAGCAAAAAATGATGCTAGTCCAGGGTCACTATCTTCAGTTGAGCCAATATAAATAAAGCATCCGTCCTTTTTAAAAGACTCATATATTTTTTCTACTTGGATTCCAAATTTTTCTTGAATATCGTTCTTTTTTATGGTTTCGACGCATTCAATTCGATCCATCATTGTAATACACAATTCTTTAATTTCTTCATCAAAAATAGATGATTTTCCATCGGTCATCTTATTAATAAGATATTCCAAATTTATCTCTTGTTTCGATATTATCAAAAAATTTGTCGAAGAACTATTCGTCACAAAACCTTTTCTAATCTTCATAAAAACAGAATTCTCCTCCAAAATATTGATTCAATTTTCTCATAATAGATTTTAAATCGTAAAAATGATAAAATTTACGTGTTACAGACCCTCTTTTATAACGAAGAAATATGCTTTTTATGGATTTAAATTCCTCTTCGGTTAAATTAAAATGATTCTGTAGAAAGTCATAGTAATTTTTATATTCACATCTATAATAAAGGAAATACAAAAGAAGAATACTGCTGGAGCTAGAAAAGACATCCTTAAAAAATTCAATTAACAATCTCCCAATGTAGCTTTTCTTGCTAACATTTGTTTTTTTGAAAAAAAATAATCTTTTCCAATAAATAGTAGGACGAAAGATAACGCATCCGTCACATACGACAAAATTCAAATTATTCTTCTTCATTTAAACAATCCTTCAACTCTTCTTTTAATTCATCTTCTGAGAAATCAAATACATTGATTGAACATAAATCACTTGCAAGCAACGCTAATTCCTTGCATGCTGTTTTCGTTTTAATCGTATTTAAATACATCTTTTTATCTTGATATCGCTTTAAAATATAACCAATATCATCATTTCCATTAAATAATAAAACAGATATATATAAAAGTTCAACATACCCCGGACATATTTTATTATCAAGGCAAATTTTCAAACGTTTAAAGAACTCATGTTTTTTCTGTTCATTATGTCCTGTATAAAGATCGCCATTAATGTATTTATCCACACAATAAGGAGTCATTATTTTTTTTAAATCATTCATATCCGCAATTGCATAAATTATATCCATTAAATCTGAAAGTTTGCTCGTTAAATTATTTCTTTCTTGAAAAAAGAAATAATAACTTGCATTTAACAGTTGTTCTTTCTCTATTAAACAAAAATATAAATAATCCTTTTCAATATCATTTAACGATAAATTTGAGCTAAACATTACTTCCAACCCCCAATCAAATTGGTTTTCTGTGTTAAAGGGATAAGAGATAGGCTTAAATATAGTTGCGATTATATATTGGCATAAATCTAATTTATGATTATCTTTCGCATCTATATAAACATAGTGAACAACCCCTTCAAGGGGAGATCCGTAAGAATTATCAAATCCTTGTAAGACTTCCATTATTTTTTCATTATCACAATTCTTTACTAATGATCGAGCCAAACAATAATCACGAAGTTCGTCAAATGTAAAGGAAATAACTTCTATTTCGTCTTCAGCAATCGACCCTTTGTTCTCGATAATTTTTCGTGATGTTAAAAAATTATCGTCGCTAAACCTTCGGAACAATTTAATGCACTCAAAGTCCTCGGTAACATCACTCATTTTGAGATTGTCATATTTTCCCTGTTCAATCATTAATTGTGGAATTTTTTCCAACATTCGCTTTAACTTTAATTGCGAATGTTCATCATAGTGTTGAATACAGCTATCAATATATTTCTTGTATATCTTATGACGGTATAATGATGTAATAGGAGTCTGATTATTCCTATAAACTTCAAAATACAGCCTCAAAAAAAGTAATGACTGAAACAATTGGCTGGCTATAAAATCATTTGGCTTTCTGACATTGAATGCCTTGGCATATCTTGCAATGATTGTGTTTTGGCAACGAGATAACATTTCGTTGATACTGCCAGCATGATATCTTGAGTCTATTTTGAGTAGACATGGTTTCAAATCCATTTCACCAATATCTTTTGAGAATCGTTCTTTGAAGTATTCCTCACGACTTGAAATGATGACCTTTGCCTTTCTTGCAGTTATTTCATCTACAAATGCAAAAAAGTTTTTAGAGAAATCCTTATTATCATTCTCGTTTATAGCGTCAACAATAAAAAAAGGACGATACAACCATGTATAGAATAAAATCAGGCGACGACCACAATTTTTCAAAGGACCAAAGAAGCCTAATTGCCCCTTGACATAATTATAAATATTGTCATCTGCAATATCTCGGGCATTGATATAAACAACTTTTTTGTTTAGCTTTAAAAGAATCTCAGTAATTCGGCATAGCAAATTTGTTTTCCCGTTGCCGGCGCTACCAACAACAAGAACTGATTTGGATGATAGTATTTTGGCTTTTTTCTGAAGCTCCTTTAACTTTTTGTATATCCAATATGAATCAAATTCTTTAATATATTTATCATCTGGAAAATATGGGTTATATTCTTTTTCTTGGCCATTCCGGCTAATGTATTTAAATTTGCGTGCATTAAGATCAATATTGTACCATAAGCGACGTTTAGTTTGAAAAATACCATACATCCATTTTTTTAGAAATCCAGAGCCAATTATGGAATAAAAAACATTGGACAGTCTAAATTTCCAAAGAATAGCTCTTATAAAGACAATATTAAAATTTGAGTTGATATAATACCTTAACGTTTCAAGTGTATCATCCAATTCAACATATAATTCAGGAATATATTTCTTATTCTTTTTTAATGCGTTTATCTTTTTATGAGATATAGAATTCACCAGTTTTGTACTTAAAAGAACAAAACAGATTATTCCTATAAAGCCAGCAATAATCGTAATAAGAAAATACCAGTTACCGAGCACATCAATAAACTCAGAAACCGCTTTCATGTATGAATACGTTTTCTCAATAGAATCTTTCATATTGTTCTACGCTTCTTTTGGTCAACCCATTCATCAAGTTGTTCGATAATGTCATTTTTAAATTTCCGAAAGGGGTATTCTTTGTCGATCTTTTTTCCTGATGAATTGAGAGGTATACCAAGAATTTGGTTACGCATTGATTTGTTAAACACGCATGAAACTTTATTTAACAAATCATTCTTTGCACTATCAGAAATAGGCAAAGACTCAAGTTCAGTAGCCAATTCGCTTCCAACAGATAGATTTTTCACAATATCATTTATTTTGGGTTCTGCATAATTACGATATCTAGTAAGCAAATCTTCAAGTTCGGTTGTACATGTATTATAAAGTTCCTCTATTAAAAAGGCATCATTAGATTTTTTCATTTTATCTTCTAATAGTGGATTATTATATTTCAACTCTATTTCTTTTGATTTGTAGAGATCTCCTGAGCCGGGAATCGCTTTAAATACTGCGTTTTTCTTTATTTTGCCATCATCATCAATTTCTTCAAACCCCTCTGTATATGGATAAATAGTAAGATGTATGTAACCTTGATTGTCATATTTATTATAAGTATCATTTTTATGATGATTACAAACTAGACAGGATGGAATAAAATTAAATAGTGAACAAGAAAGGAATGGATATTCCGCTTCTGGGAAAAAATGATCTATCTCGGCTCTGAATGTATTATTCGTCTTTATAATTGGAATATATTCCTTATTGCAATAAGGACAAACCTCTATTTTTATTTTTTCAACAAGTGAAAATGCACACCAATTTTTTACACTTTCTGGAACCCATACATTTTTAAAGGTATAGGAGCCACAACGAAAATCGTCATATCCAAAGCAATCAAATATTACATCTTTTCGTTTTCTAGCTATTGTTTTTGGACCATAATTTTTACGCCCTATATTCCACATAAAAAAATCAAGTGTCAAAGGCAAAAGATTATAAAAAGTCGCGTAACTGCGATTATATGTATTTGTTGGTTTAACATATTCCAATAGGTCGGAGTATTCTCCCAAAGCGATTTTGTATAAATCTTTTTTTGTCCACCCAAAATGCTGATTAAGGAATTGATATGCAGATACTGTTCCAATTGTTAAATGTAACTCTTTGTCATTCAGCCGTTTCCAAAACCATAACCAATGTAAGCCCTTTATCTGTTTTTTTATGTCTTTATCCAATTTAATCTGAATCATTCTGTCCTCGCTGATCCAGATTCATCTTTCATTTCATTAATTAGGCTTCCTACAATAGGATCACCTATTGATTTAAAAACATAATTCATTCTTTTCTTTACAACATCCTTTTCATCGGGTTCGAATTCATATTTTCCCCGTCTATATCGTACAAGATCTTCAATCATCTTTTCAGAGAATACTCCTACAGAATTACCTACAAAAAATCCATTTGACAACAAATCATACAGGTTTGCTCCAAAAGGGCTTATATTGTATGTTGTATCCACAAAAGTTCTTCCCTCACTGTCTGTATTCAAAAAAACTATATTATCTCTCGGCAAATCTGTTATTATAAATGGCGAATGAGTTGAGAAAAAGATCTGTATTTTAGGTCTATCATTTTTATTAGGATAGAGGTTTTCTAAAACAATTCTCATTATCTCTTTAAATTCAAAAAGCCAATGGCGTTGCCATTCAGGATGTAGGTATAAATCAGCTTCATCTATAATCAAATGAATAATCTTTTCGCATTCGTTTCCTCGTACCTTTTGTATTTTTAGTTTATAATATAACCGAGAGAAAAATTCAATAAATTTTTCTTCGCCAGAACTTTGAGGTCTCCAATTCATAAAGAGAAATGGAGTTAATTTCATTATTTTTAAGTAAGACTCAATAAAATTTTCTAAAACATGTTTGTGCGTTTCATCAGCTAAATCAAAATAATACGAATCTTTATTTGCCCAAGGATATATCTTGAAAAAATTTTCCTGAAAACTTTGCAAAGGTTTTAATAAATCTAAAGCTTTTTCGATTTCAACACAAAATTTATGTTCTTCAGTAATAAAGTGATTGAGACTATATTCTTTTATAACCTGTTCCAAGCCTATAGATTTAATCATCTCTGGATTTATATATCCTTCAATATTTTTTCGCGTTATAGCTTGCATATCGGAATTAGATAAATCAGCACGAACATGATTCAATAAAGCGGCAAATCTAAATCGAGTACTAAAGTCCGTTATACTATTGTATAAGCTATTCCATCGCTTTGTGCCATCGCCTCCACCAATTTCGGTTATGGCATTTTTTATATCATCCATATTCGGAGCTATTATAAAACAATTTGGCATTCTAAATTTCAAAACATCGTTATTTGCAAAATAATCATAAAAATGCGTTGCAAAAATAACCTTCCGCATAAGCTCCATTTTATAATGCGAATTGAAAAAATCTGTTCCATTTTCTTTATTTAAACGGTATTTGGAAGATAGATTTTTTAATGTTTCATCGTCTGTTCCTAGCAATGCGTTTGTTGACAAATTGTTCATTCCAACAACTTGATTTTTTTCCAAAGGTTTTTTAGTATTAAAAGCTGCGGTATAAAAAATAGCGCCCTTTGATTTGACAAGATTGATATCGGAAACAACTTGAAGATGAATATTTTCTACATCAGTTTCAAACTGTCCTTTTTTCGTAAAACAAATGGTACATTCATCCAATTTGGGCGATTTATAACATTTTATTTCATCATTTTCTTTAAAAACAAGAGCAAAAGACGCATGACCATTTATAACGTCACCAAAACTATCATCAATTATTTGATAAAATAGTTCTTCTAATAATGTTGTTTTTCCTGTTCCATTTTTTCCAACAAACGCCTTAACATCAATAATATCATCTGAAAAAAAATTTGGAGGGATATCATCATTTTCAACAACTGTAATTCGTAAAGACGTTCTTTCATTGTTTTTTGTGGACTTTGTGAATACATGATCTATGATATATTTTGAAGATAAAGGCATCCCAAAATCTTCAAATTGGTATTTTTCACTTCCAAAATCATTTAATTCACGATATTTCTCAATCCATAGATACAAATACTCTTTCACTTTCTATTCCTCCTCGAAGGCGTCTTTTAGGATGCTTTGCATGAGTTGTTTGGTGGTGGTTTCGCGGGTGGCGATTTGTGTTTCGAGTTGGGCGATGGTTTGTAGGTGTTGTTCTACTCGGGCGACGATTTCTTCTTGTTCTGCTAATGGGGGGAGCGGGAATATAAACTGACTTATTTTTGTTCCACTTAAAGCAGCCTGATTTCCACCAGTTGCTACACTCCGACTTGTTTCATAACGTGAACATAGATATAAATACATATATTCACTTTTTATCAATTGATTAGGTAGTAATATTGCACAAACATTTTGGTTCGTGGCAGCTTCAATACGTAAAATAGCCGCTTGTCCTCTAGTTTTTCCTTGACCAATCATTGCAATCAAAACCGTACCTTTGGGTAACAATTTGGCAGAAGAATGCTCTGAGCCTAAAGATGAAATGAATTCTTTTGTTTTATATATTTCACAGTTTGCGACTTCTCCACTACTCACCCATGGAATCTCTTCTTTCCAATAAATAGGGTTATTTCTAGAAGGAGTCCCGCCTATTTTAAGTTTTACAAAATTTCCTAATTCCGAAATACACCAATCATTCTTCTTTGCGTAATTTTGTATAAAATTCTTTTTTTGATCTTTTCTTATCTTTTCAAATAGTGCTTCGGCGTCGTAATCGGGGTTGCCTTTTTGGACGGGGTGTTGTTTACGCCAATCTGCGGTGAGTTTGCCTTCTATGGCTTCTTGGAGGATGTTCTGGCGAAGTTGCTTTGCGTAGGATTTTTGTTTTTCAGTTTCATCATCGAGGAGAGCTATTGATGCTATTTTCTTGCCCACCTTTGCCAAAATGTTTCTTTGAATACTTACATCAGGTAGCGGAATTTCCACATTCAAAAATACGTTTACTGCTAAACGCTGCGAGCCTACGCCTTTTACCTCTTTTTGAAGCGTTTTATAACGTTCATCAACTTTCAAACACAACGGAATCCATTCTGGAACGCATTTTGATTCGTCAATATCAAAAGCAGGAAGGTCCGCAGATGATGTAAAGCCATCTAATTCAGGTGGGATAATTCCAAATGCCCCTTTATGGATATTCTGTTTTCCGTAGATAAATTGTCCGGCATAGCGTGTATAATATTTCGTTGCGCCTTCTTTTTCTGCTTTCAGTCCACGCTTTTCAACGCCTTTGCAATTTAATCGAACGGTAATGCGATGTGCTGCATCAGATTCTTCTGCAAGAACCTTGCTTTCCGTTAGAAACTCACCAATCTTTACTTTTTCCCATTCGCTCATAAAACAGTTCCCAGCAAAAAGTCTTCAAGACAAACTATATAGATCCCGTTTTCGTCGTAATGGGGAACAACCTTTTCTTTTTGGACAATGACTTTTTTAAAGCTATCGTTTATTTTCAGGAGAGAATTCTCCTCTTGTGCTTTTTTCTTTTCGTCAGCAAGGTTCAATGCGGATTGAATATAAATTTTCTCGTTTCCGAGATTAGCCACGAAGTCACATTCCAACTGTATCTGCCTAAGCGAGCCGTTCTTATCCTTTGCACGGCATTCGACAATCCCGACATCCACATTGTAGCCACGCATTTTCAGTTCATTATAAATTATGTTCTCCATAATGTGGGATTCTTCCAGCTGGCGAAAATTCAAACGGGCATTTCTGAGCCCGACATCGGAGAAATAGTATTTTTTATTGGCTCCAATGTATTTACGCCCTTTTATATCAAAGCGTTCCGCGGTCTGTATCAAGAACGCATCATCAAGATAGTTCAAATACGATGTTATCGTCTTATGAGTAATTGTCGATTTCTTTTTTGACTTGAAAGTATTCTCGATTTTCACGGGATTTGCCGGCGAACCAATTGAAGACGCTACGACATCAAGCAATTCTTCAAATTCAGTTTTGTTGCGGATGCAATATCGGTCAACAACATCCGTCAGATACACCTTCGAGAATAGATTGTCAAGATAATCCGATTTTTCCTTGTGGGTTTTCATTGTCGCCACTAGTGGGAGGCCGCCATAAGTGTAATAGTCGGTCCATGCAGAGGAAAAATCGTCTTTCCTGCCTTCAAAAAATTCCCTGAACGAAAGCGGATACATTCTGATTTCGTCGCCACGCCCACGAAACTCGGTGATTACGTCTTTCACCAAAAAACGCGAATTGCTGCCAGTTACATATACATCGGCATTTTCAATATGCAACAGGGAATTGAGGACCTCTTCAAATCCCTCAACCAGTTGTATTTCGTCTAAAAGGCAATAGTACTGTTTCTTGTCCTTGATTTTCGACTTGATGAACTTGTACAGAGCCATCTTGTCACGCAGCTCTGCATATTCCAGGTCGTCAAGGGGAATCTTTACGATGTGTGATTTCGGGACACCTTCTGCAACAAGCTTGTCATAAAACAACTTGAAAAGCAGGTACGATTTTCCACAGCGTCTTAAGCCGGTGATAATCTTTATCATCCCGTTCTGTTTTTTCTGAGCCAGCTGACTTAGGTATGCTTCACGAGTAAATATCATCGTACCTCCTATTACCCAAAAAGTAGCAAATTACGCTTTTTCGGTAATAGACTTTTTCAAAGAAA
>Ga0247611_10011492_pt1 | contig 10206 bp, 12 predicted proteins | sample 177DNAGHGhighgp2_FD_192422 | JGI IMG/M metagenome (GOLD analysis project Ga0247611, IMG submission 192422) | Sheep rumen microbial communities from Palmerston North, Manawatu-Wanganui, New Zealand - 1770 DNA GHGhigh gp2 | ecosystem: Host-associated > Mammals > Digestive system > Stomach > Rumen... | reverse complement strand
AATATGTATAAGGAAGAAATTGACAGGATGTTTGCAAATGGATATTCCATTCCCTATGTAGTAGGATGTATTTATGAGTTATATCAAGATTATAGAATTGAAGAGGATGTAGAAAGCATCCTTTACGAATATGCAGACCCCGAAGAGCGGTATAATAACTGTTCAGAATATTCGTGGAATCTGGTCGAAGAGAATCCTCTGATGTATATACCTTGACAAAATTAAACCAACCTGCTACAATAATAATACAAACAAATCACAAAACTTTTATAACAAAGAAAGGAATTAAACATGAAGAATCTTCAGAGGCTTGCACAGGAATGTCTTAGAGAGGCAGATGCGATTGGTATCAAGTATGGGCATATCGTTGAAATCAAAGTAAATACAAGGGCAGTTGGTTGGCTCGGTATTACTAGAAAGAAAGCAGACGGATACCATATTGAGATTTCTGATATGCTTCTGCCAGATTGGGCCAATGATATTGACATCAAGAGTACAATCATGCATGAGATTCTTCATACGGTTCATGGATGCATGAACCACGGCCCTAAATGGAAACAGCTTGCTGAGTATACCATGAGGTTTTATCCCTATGATATTAGTGTTAAAGGTAGTCTGGAAGACTATTACACTGATGCTGAGATTCACGAAATCATGGATAAAAAGAGCAAATACATCTTTCGTTGTCGCAAATGTGGTAAAATGATTTACAAAAACAGAATGTGCGATTTTGTAAGGCATCCACAGTTATATAAACATGATGATTGTGAAGAAAGTGATATTGTTAGAATTAGATAAGGAGAAACAAATGAAATTTTATATTAACTATGTGACTGAATGCTTTGCAGATGGAACTTCGGAAATCGGTGAAATAGTTGAAATTTCTACTAGATTTGATTTTAACGAATTTTTATTAGATGAATTTGACGAAAGTGATGAGTTCTTTATCACGGATGAAGACGGAAACGAATACAGCATTTCAGATATTGATTCTATGCTTGATTAAAAATAAAGAAAGGACAAACAAAAATGATTACGTTATTTATTTATCTTGCTGTATGTATTTATCTAATGTTTGGCACAATGTCAAGGGGCCTCACTTCTGCAAGGCTTGATTTAAATGAAATTGAAAAAGCAAAAGGTGAAGGAAGAACATGGTATGTTGACTGTCATGGTGACTATAGAACTTGTAATGGAAATAAACTACTTGCATCCCGAAACATAGAAGGAGATGAATGTCTGGTCTTACCAGAAACTGGAACAATAATTCACAACTTTAAAGCGGCTAGATATAAGCAAGGTAATCGAAATAAAATTGCATTTGCCATTCAGAATGGAAAAAGAGGTTACCATGTTTCTATTTGTAATATTGATAGAGCTAGACTTTTTCCCGGTTCTGGGGATAAAAAAATATATCAGATGTTAGACGCAGATGGAAAACCTACTACTACTTTTTATATTCCTAGTTGTAGAGAAAAATGGTTATTTTTTGACATTCCGACAAAAACATGGAAAGAAAAAACAGTAAGCAATAAAGACAGAATCAAAATGGTCTAATAGAAAATAGAAAGGAATTATTATGAACAACGTTAAAAGAAAAGCGATTAAGAAGATTGAAGAAAAAATGGAATCTCTTATTAGATTAAAACTGTTTAACAGTAAGATTTTTGAGAGTCTTGCTATGGACATTGAAATGATTAGGGACGAAGAAGAATTCTCTTTTGAAAGCCTTTCTGAAGGTCTTCAGTGTTCTGGTATGGGAATGGCAATGGAAGAAGCTATGGAATATCTTGAAGAAGCTAGAGATTGTCTGGAAGCTTTAGACGATGATGATAGTGAAGAACTCGTTATTGAGCAGTTTAAATATGTCATCGAAGTTTTATCCAATGCAAGATATGTTTAATAAAATATAGAAAACTTGACAAAAATAAAAAACAAGAGTACAATGATAGTACAAAATAAAAATTAAAGGAGATATATTATGAACGGAAGAGAAGAAAGAGAACTTCAGCTTGAGAAGAAGATTGAGACGGTTATCAATCAGAATAAGAATATGCCTTATCTGATTGGATACTATCATTATCTGAATGATATGGCTAAATCCTCTATCTATACATACATTAAATATGTAGTAAATTTCATGAAGTGGTGTAATAAAAAGAATGTCAAAGATATTACAATGGATGATTATACTGGTTATCTGTTTTCTCTGAAGAGAACGACATCTGCATATCAGATTGCTGTATATTCTGCATTGAAAAAATTCTCTGCTTATCTTAAAGCAAACGGAACAAATATTAGTGATGGTATGCAGTATGTCAAAAGGCCAAAGGCTATTGAATCTCAGAAAACAAAAGATAGGAGAGAAAAAGCTTACCTCAAAGAAGGAGAAATTGAACAGTATATTTCTAATGTGAAAAAAGGAAGCAGAAAGAAATATAAAAACAATCCTACATGGCAGAGCAGAGATACATTGATTGTTCTTTTATTTCTCAACACTGGAATGAGAGCAAGTGCCCTTTGTGCGGTTAATGTTGAAGATATTAACTTTGATGAGCAGGAACTGTATGTTACTGATAAAGGAAGTAAAGTAATCAAGTATTATCTTCCCGATGCGCTTATGCCTTATCTTACTGATTGGATTGAGAAGAGAGCAATCTTCCTTAATGGTGTTGAAGAGGATGCACTTTTTATATCTAATAGAAAAGATAGAATGCAGTATATTACTCTTTATCATATTATCAGACAGTATGCTTCTGACATCGAAGGAAAAATTATTTCTCCCCATAAGCTTAGGGCAACTTATGGAACCACTCTTTATGAAGAAACTCATGATATTGTTTTTGTCCAGAAAGCAATGAATCATAATTCTTCTCATACGACAGAACTTTATATCCGTGGCAAGAATGATAGTTCTAAGGTAAAAGCCGCAGGTATCATGAGTAAGTTCATTGTGTAAGCTTTAACCAGAATACCTCTATTTACTCATATTTAACGATTCTAGACTCTTTTAGTGGATTAATAAGGAAATATATATCCCCAAATTAAAGGGTCTGGAATCGTTAAATTCAGAAATATTAAATGCCTAAAGCAATAAAATATTCAATAAATATATAGGGATTTAAATATTACTATTAAAATAGTACTTGACAAAAATAAATATACTTGATATAATTTCTTTGACAAAAGAAAGAGGGAAGTAATTATATAATTAAATATATTATTATTTATATATTCTATTATAATATATAATAACATATTTAAATTATTATTCCTTATTTCCTAATATTTAAAACATATGATATAATAACTGAGTTAAATAAACTGATACAACAAATTTAAAAACTAATAAAGAGAGGAGTAAAATAAAAATGTTAAAACCAAGAGAAGAACTAACAACATATCTAAGAAAAAAATGTAATTCTATTGTTCTGGTAAAAAGAGAATTCGTTGAATTAAGTCGAATAATGCTAGAAGAACATAATATTCCAACTTCTATGACTTCAGACTTAGTAAATGACAGAATAGTATTAAATGACACTACAGATTTTATTCTCTTTGCATTAACCAAAAGTCTTGACGAAGTATTAAAAGTTAATAAGACAAAAGAATTCTTTACAGACTTAGAAATATCTGGATATATCAATATGAAATTAGAAACTCCTAAGTTTGAATTTCCTATTGAAATAAAATGTATCAGAGTAGACGCTACTCAATATATTGGAGCAACAGATGTAAAATTTTTAATGCAACTTAGAAATGCAGGTTTAATTAGCTATAACGCTAATGCTCAAAGAACCATGCAAAGAGTAGTAAGAGGAGAAAAATCTTATTATAAAATTGCACTGAATAAAAAAGCTATCGCTCAAATAAGAGAAAGCTTTAGAAGCGAAACATATATCCCCAATACAATTACTTTAAACATTCCAGAAGATAGTACTTTCCATTACAATGCTATTTCTAATACTTTGGTAATTGAATCCTTAGACCATTTTGATATATCTGATGGTTATCACAGATATATGGCAATGTGCCAAGAGGTCGATTCTAATCCAGATTTTAATTACCAAATGGAACTAAGGCTTATCTCTTTTGATGAGAATAGAGTTAAACAATTTATCTTCCAAGAAGACCAGAAAACGCAAATGAAGAGGATTGATTCCGCATCTATGAATATGAATAATCCTGCGAATCTTGTCTGCGAAAGGTTGAATAAAGATATAATGTTTAATCTTAAAGGCAAAGTAACTAGGAATTCAGATTATATAGATTTTGCTGAACTAGCCTCTATTATTGACTTCATTTATTTTAAAACTCTAAAGAGAGAAAACACTACGGCTTCTATTATTGAAATCGAAAAGGAACTCTGTAAAAAATTTAACTATCTAACAGAATATGATACATCTCTTCTTGAAAAGCGTTATTCCTTTAAAGAATTAATAATCATCATTTATATGTTCAGTAAATTGGCTAATGGGTATGATGCATCTACAAAAGCAGGTGAAATAATAACAGGTTTAATCAATCGTACTGACGAATTAGACAAGAGGGTTTTTGCAACGAAACAGCCTAAGAAGTCTATGTTGAATAATATTGATAAACTTAGAAAGATATAAACCAAAAAAACTAAAAATGAAAGGAGGTCAAAAATGAAAAACGCAAACAGAATGTATAACGCTGAAACAAAGCTGAGATATATCCAAGAGAAAGAAAGCGATACGGTCCTTCCGACTAATCATTTATATAATATCTTTAACAAGAGCGCACCTTTTGAAGAAAGATTAGAGAAAGATATTTTTGATTTTACTTATAATGAAATCTTAGGTATGTATAAGACACTAAACTATATGTCTATTGATACGTTATATGTTTTAAACTCTTCTTATTCTCAATATGTTAACTGGTGCTTAAATGAGAATCTTGTTAAGGACTGCCAGAATCATTTTCTTGAATTCAATAGAGAAATTCTTTTAACCTGTGTAAATAGAATTGCATTTGAGAAGAGAATTATTTCAAGGAAAGAAATACTAAACTGGTGTAGCCAGTTACCCAATCCTTCTGATTGTTTTGTTATTCTGTGTGTCTTTGAAGGGATAAGCGGAAAAGAGTATAGAGAAATCTGGGAGATGAGACCAGAAGATATTGACTGGGAAAAACACATAATTCATCTTTGTACTGATAGAGACATTGAAGTAAGTGAAGAATTGTTAGAGTATGCAAGACAGACCATTGAAGAACCTCTGATGTATGCTATGACAAATAATATGGAAAAGACCACTCCCTTAGTTGATATTGGAACCGTACTTAAAGTGGCACCTAATACTAAAGATAATGTTAGTAGTTATCAAAAGGGAAGACGAGTTTTAAACAAATTTATCAGAGCATTGTCTTTTGTGGGTGTCAGCACTTATATCAAAGCTAAGGTTATTGAGGATAGTGGGATTATTCATTTTATCAATCAGATATGTGACGAATATGGATTGACTGGATACCAGTTCCTTTTTACCCCTAAATGGCTTCAAATGGCAAATACACAGTTTAACAAGACTATTGTTAGAAGTAGCTTTTATACTAAATTCAAAGATTATTTAAGATAAATACAACTATAATAATTGAATATGCTTTAGCTATTATCTGTAACAGGATTTTAGCTAAAGCTAAATAGAAAAACAAAATTAAATATATTGCGAACAGGTATTGACAAACAGGTTGTTGTCTGGTATACTTGAATCATATCAAACGCTTGTTCTATTTACAAGCATTTTTATTACATTTCATATAAGGAGATAAAAAACAACACATGACAAAGACAAAAGATTTTATTATTAAACTTATTGACGCTCTTTATGAAGAAAAGACTGTAATTGTTGGATTTGACGGACCATTTACTTTTACTTATACCTTTAATAATGATGAGGTTGATACTTATCACGTTGATAACGAATCAATTGTGCTTTATGGAAATGGATTTGATATTTCTATTCCTATTAAAGATATTACAGATGATGACATTTATTTTAATGAAAATAATAATAGCTATATCATCTCCGGCTTTGGTGGGAAGCTGTATATAGATTTTATTTAATAAGTGGAAGTAAGGGTAAGGGGTGGGGACTTTTAAAAATAAAAATTAAAAAGTAAAAATTATTACTTGACAAAACACGATACATTTGATATACTCAATACAGTTGATGAGCAAAGGAACAACGAAGTTCCAAAGCGAATCAAAAAAATAAAAAAACCCACTTGACAAAATTAAATGTCTGTGGTACAATCAAAGAGTATTAAACGTTGGGTTGTAGCCAAGCGGTAAGGCACAGGACTTTGACTCCTGCATTCACTGGTTCGAATCCAGTCAGCCCAGTTTCCTAATAATAACAATTAATTAAAAATTAAAGGAGATAAAATGGCGAGAATTAAGCTTAGTCCACCTTGGGTGGAATATTATAGAGAACTGGATTGTCTCTTTGAGGAAGACCCAGAGGTAACAATTATCTTTGACGAAGAAGAGCCAGAGGTGAAGTTATACGTTAACAATCACTCAAAGGCATATGCCTTAACTGAACTTCTTCCTGTTGAAAAGGAATTCGGAAATGTAACTTTAAAGATTACTGTTATTCCACCCAATGGAACGACAGGCATCTCTAATATGAAAGGATTTAATGTCTTTAGAGTGGCATTTAAAGATAATCCAATCGTTAGTTATATTGAAGAACTGGAAACGATTGTAATGGGAAAGGTCACTTATGTGGTCTTCGAAAATAGAGTAGCACAGTATTTTATTGATAATATCTGTGATATTCACGGTGTTCGTTCTACTCTTTATCAAGATATTGCAAAAGACATCTTCGAAGATGGGCTTTATGCATTAGATACAAAGGTATTCTTCTGTACAGATGTCCCAGAGGAATGGTAAAAAGGAGATATATCAATTAAATAATAATTGAAAATATAGGGTGGATTTCGCATCCTTTAATTTTAAGATAAACGTAGTGATACGGATAAAGCAGTACATTTTATTGTGTGTATTGCGACTTATAAAGATGACGTAGTCTTTATGAGTTCATCGGAAAATCAGTATGGCAAATGTCTTACCTAAACCTAAGAGCCAATCGGTGTAGGGCATGGTAAGATAGGAATCTTGAAACAGGTTCTATAAAATAATCACAGAAATGTGTGGATTGCCAACTGCTTTTAGGTACAACTGTCGCAAACGGAAGTGCTTGACTGACTATAATAAGATGTCTCACATCGAAAGAAAGGCATCTGTTATGGAGTGATTTCGCAAAAATCATAGAACTGCGGTGGATGGGCCGTACTCAAAAGGTACGGATGTCCAAACGTGTGCCCCGTAGTTCAAGAAACAATACGTTCTACGAATAATTATTGGATAATAATAATAAGCAATAAATAATTATCTCAATTATATTGAATGACAAGCAAAAGCGCACACGGCTTATAAGTGAAAACCGACTTATCCATCTGTAATATGATGGCACACAAAACTCGCAAGGTGATGTGTGAAGAAGTACAAGTAAGTGCAACTCTAAGAGACCGCAATCTCTGAATCTCGCAAGGAAGAATGTGCTGAACGGAACCTTATGAAGCTTATGAGCAGTAACTTGCCTGTATTAACAGGTGTCGGTCATGACTACAGTTTAATCGACTGTGTGGTTAATCTGTTCCAACGCAGATAGATGTCATGAACGTAAGGTCAAAAACCTCAGCCTTATGTAAACCTTTGGCTGATTCGTCTAAACGGTTAGGACATGGCCCTTTCAAGGCCAAAATACTGAGTTCGATTCTCGTATCAGCTACTTAGCTTGTGTGGCTGAGTCTGGCTTAAAGCACCAGTCTTGAAAACTGGCGAACAGAGATGTTCCGTAGGTTCAAATCCTACCGCAAGCGTGTTCATTTCTATCTGTTATATCAGCTAGAAGAGCATAGTTATTCCTTTCTTTCAATGGTTATTAGGGTATGGGGTGGGCAAGTAAAATTAAAATATTTAATAACTCCGTATAACTCAGTTGGTAGAGTACAGAACTTTTAATTCTGGAGTCGGGAGTCCGAATCTCCCTGCGGAGACTATAGACACTTAGCTCAGTTGGTTAGAGCGGTGGCCTTATAAGCCATGTGTGCCGGGTTCAAGTCCCGGAGTGTCTACTTCCAACAAGGCAACGGAATGTTGTGACTTAGTCATGAGGTGCCATGATGGACTAAAGTAAAAAACAATATAAATTCTTATACAACTATTATGGCACAGTTGATTTAAGAATTATATTGGTCAAGGTTTTGGTTGGTTTTTCTTGATTATTATTTAAAAAAAGGAGATAAGAGATAACTATGAACAAAGATAAAAGAATTAAGCCTACTGATTATAAGGTGGGAGATAGAGTTCTGGTCTTGACTGGTCAGTATAAAGATAAGATAGGTACTGTACAGGCTCATTATGATGCTAATCTGATTCTTGAATTTAAACCAGAAGACAGACCCCCTTTCATGGACAATGTTCATTATGCTGAGGTTATTAAATGGTTTGATTTTAGTTAAAAATATAAACGAAAGACAACGTAATTAAATACCTTGACAAAAACCAATACTTTATGATATAATCAATAATGTCGAAGGGAGAAAGATACAAAACTTCGATATTATACGCATCCATGGCGGAATTGGCAGACGCTACGGACTTTTTACTTAGCGAACATAAAATAAGAGCCTTATATGGGAAACTGTATAAGTGGAGATGGCTAATTCGGTGAACAGCTAAGAGAACGCCGAGCTAAATTAAAATAGGTTTACTAGACAGATAAATGTAAGTAATTAAATGGGTGTACAAGAGTCTCCCCAGCCTATTTTATAAATGTGTAGAGACTATAGACCATCTACCTAAGTCAGAAATGATATGGTAAAGACATAGTCCAGACTACAACACCTTATGGGTGGCTATGGTGACATAGAGTAGCAGGAAAATCCGTTGACTTTAAAGTCGTGTGGGTTCAAGTCCCACTGGATGTACTAATGTAATATTTAATTGCATTTTATAAAATTACAAAGATATATTAAAAGATATAATCTTTGTATATTTTTAAAGGAAGGAGGTTGAACATGAAGTGGAATGGAAGTGTCAAAGATGTAAAGAGATTATTGAAACAACATCCCCGAATATCAAAATCTGGTGGGATGAAAATGGGACAGATTCCACAAAGTTAATGGAATGTCCATTGTGTGGAAAAATAAATGTTTTAAAAGTGATTGAAAATAAAATTAATCCTAATGAAGATATTAGGTTTTATATATATTGATAAATAATAAAATAATTTAAAACAAAGGAGTAAAATGCAAATGATTAACTCAAACTCAACAGCAACAGGTTATGTTAGTACAGATAACTATAACTGGTCAATTGGTACTGGTGTGACCTTAACAACTGGTCCCGATGCTGATACCTTAGTGACTGGTACCAATATAGTTTCAACTACTAGTACAACTATTTCTGCTGATGCCTTATCAAACAGATTCATTATGGATGCTAATAATAATTATATTAATAATCTTATGGATGTTGTGAAAAAAGAAAAAGAGAAAAAGAGAATGATGTATCACTCACATGATGCATTTCTTACTAAGCATGAACAAATCTGTTATGGAAATGATGCATTAGTAGTTTCTTATCTTCTTCCAGAAATTAAGGATGTAAAGATTATTAAGCGGGATGAAAAGGACATTGGCGTGATTATTACTTTTTCTGATGACTCTATTGAAAAGGCTGTAGTCACCGGGGATGATACCTTCAATCTTGAATATGGAATTACAATCTGTCTTTTTAAGAGAATGTTAGCTGATTTATATACGGTTAATGGTCATGAGACTGGCGTATATAATAAGCTAGTTGAACACGTTCTTAAAGAAATGAAGAAAAAGGATAAGGAAAGAAAAGAAGCAGAAGAAAAGGCTAAGGCTGAAGCTGAAAAAGAAAGAAAGTTTATTGAGAAGAAGCGTAGAGCCAAAGCAAGAAGAGAAAGAAAAAAGATTGATGCGCTTGCTGATGCTATCGCAAGAGCAATGAAGAAGAATAGTGAAAATTAAATATTGACAAATAACACTAAGCGTGTTATAATATATAAAGATTCCAAAAAATAAAACATTTATAGAAAGGACAAATTAAATATGGAAACAAATCTTAGACAGGCAGAAACAAAGGTA
>Ga0247611_10011491_pt1 | contig 10207 bp, 2 predicted proteins | sample 177DNAGHGhighgp2_FD_192422 | JGI IMG/M metagenome (GOLD analysis project Ga0247611, IMG submission 192422) | Sheep rumen microbial communities from Palmerston North, Manawatu-Wanganui, New Zealand - 1770 DNA GHGhigh gp2 | ecosystem: Host-associated > Mammals > Digestive system > Stomach > Rumen ... | reverse complement strand
AAGAGGGTTATCTGGATACGTACTACATCATAAACGGGATGGACCGGGTCTTTACGGATCTTCGGGATCATCACGAACTCTATTGCCTGGGGCATCTCATCGAGGGCGCCATCGCGTACTACGAGGGTACCGGGAAAGATAAGCTCCTGAAGGCGGCCATGCGTTTTGCCGATTATGTGGCGGAGCGCTTCGGAACCGAAGAAGGAAAGATCCCTGGCTATCCGGGACATGAGATTGCCGAGATGGCGCTATTCCGCCTCAGTGATCTTACCGGAGAGGAGAAGTATGCCCAATTGGGTGAGTACTTCATCAACCAGAGAGGTCAGGCTCCGCTATACTTCGATCAGGAACACCCGACGCCGAAAGGCGAGCCGTATAAGATCGACTACTACCATCAGGCTCATATTCCGGTACGTCAGCAGAAAGAGGCCGTAGGCCATGCGGTCCGCGCCGTGTACCTTTACAGCGGCATGGCGGATATGGCCAGAAAGACCGGAGATCCGGAGCTCCTTGCGGCCTGCCGTGACTTGTGGCGAAGTATTGTCAGTGAGAAGATGTATATCACGGGAGGAATCGGTGGCACTCACCTGGGTGAAGCGTTCTCGTTTCCTTTCGACCTGCCGAATGATACGGACTATGCCGAGACCTGTGCATCGATCGGACTGGTGTTTTTTGCCAGAAGAATGCTCCAGATCGAGGCGAAAAGAGAATATGCCGATGTGATGGAACTGGCGCTTTTTAACGGCATCTTATCCGGCATCGCCTTGGACGGCAAAAGTTTCTTCTATGTCAATCCTTTGGAAGTGATCCCGAAAGCATGCAGGCTGGACGAGCGGAAGATGCACGTGAAACCGGTACGGCAGAAGTGGTTCGGTTGCGCTTGCTGCCCGCCGAACATCGCAAGACTTGTTGCATCGATTTCAAGATATGCGTTTACAGAGAACGATGACACGCTTTTCCTGCATCTGTATCTTGGCGCAACTACGGAAAAGAACGGGTACAAGATCGAGGTGGAAAGTGCTTTTCCGGATAGCGGATCGGTTACGATCCGTACACGGGCTGTCGATACGGATGCCAAAAAGCTTACGCTTGCTTTGCGTATTCCGTCCTGGTGTGAAGAAAATTATACAGTCGACGGCATCGATCTGAAGAATGTCGAGATCCGGGATGGATACATGTACGTGCCGGTTCCGCGCGAACAGACGGAGATCCGCCTCCAATTCACCATGAACGCGAAGTGGGTTGCGGCAGATGAACGGGTCGCAGAAGATAGAGGACAGGTGGCACTGGTGCGTGGCCCGGTGGTCTACTGTGCTGAACAGATCGATAACGGAGAAGCACTGGGACAGCTTTATGTTGACCCGGAAGCGTCCGTTTCCGAGACAGAGATCAAGATCAACGATGCAAAAGTGACCGCCCTGGACGTGCGTGGCTGCCGCATGGTATGGAAAGACGAGGGCGCTGCCTTCGTCAGCGCGCTGTACCGGTCTTATCAGGGAACTTCCCAAGAAGCCTGCACGATCCGGTTGATTCCATACAGATTGTGGGCGAACCGGGGAGAAGGAGAAATGCGCGTGTATCTGCACCTTCTTCACTGAAGCATTCTTTTAGTAAAGAAACGGAGCAAGACCTGTGGCTTGCTCCGCTTTCGTGATGTCAGTTGCGTTTGAACGCCGGATGCCGGTTGAATAGTCAGACTGGGAGATTGGCGCGTATCAGTTCGAGTACTTCCTGGCTTTCCGGCCAGGTGGGATGGGCGATCGGATAGACATGATGCATGTGACGTTCCGGTGTGCTTACAGCACAATAGAAAGCGACAGGAACCGAAAGGCGCTGAAGCTTCTCGCGGAACTCCTGGTTTTCTTCCAGCAGGGAATCGTTATCGGAAGTGACTTGCACGATCGGCGGGCATCCGTAGCTCTCCACGGCTTCGGACAGGTCGTAGATGCAATGGGGCAGTTTTTTTGCCGGATCAAAATAGTAACCGACAAAAGCATCCTCGGCATCCATGGTGTGGCCGGAGATCATGGAAACACTTCTGGCGGAGAGAGAAAGCTCCTCAATTGCCTTGTCGAAACGTGAAAGACCGAAGTCGGCACGGGCCTTGGCGGAGTTCATAAGGATCGCGGACAGAAGCGAAAGATAGCCACCGGCCGAATCCCCGATAGTATGAAGTTTCTTATAACCCCGGTCGGAAGCCAGGAATACCGCCGCCTGAAGAATATCTTCAAGCTGCTCCAGAAGCCCGGCTTTCGGTATGAGACGGTAGTTGATGCTCGCTACATCCATACCGGTCGAAAGGGAAAGATGCATACCGAAACACTTGTCCAGTTCTTTGCATCCATATCCGAATCCGCCACCATGAATAAGGAGAAAGGCGTCTTCTTCGAAGCGGCTCTCTTCGACAGGTGTATAGATGTCCAGAAGCCGTCTGGAAGACGAAAGAGGACTGTCCGGTTCCCACATTGGTTCTGTTTCTTCTGACTCCGGAAGGAAGGGGATATCTTCTTCAATCAGTACACCTTCAGGATATTCTTCTTCGTCCAGCCTCGGTGTATCGAACTTCAGACACGCGGAAATAAAATTGTGTAAAGTTTCGTCCATCTGTTCTTTTAACGTTTTCGGATCAGCCATAATCGTGCCCTTCCTTGATATTGAATGTCTTTCCTTCACACTAACATAATTCGCGCCAGTCGTCCATGGCGAAATCTCAAAATCTTTAAAAAGACTGAAATTGCGGGATTTTTGATTTGAGTTGAAATACCTTCTGTAGTAAAATCAAAATGGTGTTTTATGGTAATACCAGCATTTGTGGTTTTTGGAGGTTTCTTTATGCGAAGTAAAGCTATATTGTCCTGTCTGACTGCGGCGGCGGTTACGATCTCACCCTTAGGGCTGCATCTTATGACAGGCAGTGTTCGGGCAGATTCAGATGACATTGAATTATCACAGATTTCGGATACGGGATTCCGCGCTGTATTGTCCGGCCCGAGTTGTGACGCAGATCAGAATGGTGTTCTTTCAAAGAGTGAGAGAGAAGCAGTGACGATACTTGAGTGTGAATCATGTGATATCACTTCGTTAAGTGGTATCGAGCTTTTCCCGAATCTGGAGATTTTGTTCGCCGACCGGAACCATATTCAGAGCCTGGATCTGAGCAATAATCTGAAACTGGAAGCTCTGTTTTGTGAACACAACCAGCTCACGACTCTTAATGTGAGTGCCTGCACGAAGCTGAAGAATCTGAATTGTGCGGACAATAAACTGAAATCTTTGGATGTCAGCAAGAATACCGGTCTGTTATTTCTGAATTGTTCTACTAACGAACTGAAAACGTTGAACGTGAATGCGAATACAAGCCTCGAAACCTTAACTTGCAATTCTAATCAGCTTACTTCACTGAGTGTGGCGAATAATACCGCGCTTTACCGGCTTGCAGCAAGAGAAAACCCGATCACAGCTTTAAATATCGCACCGGCCACTTACATAGCCAATGCCTTTAAAGTCAGTGAACTCCAGGATAAAGGCTGGTACTATCTTTTCGAAAAAACGAATGAGTATGATCTGGATATTTACCTGGATTTCGGGATCAATGTAGCGCTGACAGGTTATACACTTCCGGAGAGGATTCCGTTTATGGAGATCAACGAAAACTACTTTCCGGATCCGATTTTTCAGGATTTTGTAACCCGGTTCGATTACGATCAAGATGGATTCTTTAGTCGTGGTGAATTGGACTCGGTCGATATGATAAATTGTGCGAACATGGGTATCGTTTCTCTGGAAGGTATCGATTATTTTGAGAACCTTACGACGTTAGAGTGCTACGGTAACCAGATCGAAGTTCTGGATCTCAGCGGGAATATGTCTCTTGGATGGCTCTATTGTTGGGATAATCCTTTGCAGGACATCAATCTGGGAAATAATCCTGAACTGGTATACCTGGATCTTACCAATTGTCTGTTGGAACATGTGGATCTATCCCAAAACCTGAATCTGAAATGGCTGAACGTTTCCGGTTGTCCGCTTACGGAACTAGACGTTTCGAAAAACCTGTTACTCGAGCACCTGCTTGCCAGCGACACGCACATTTCCACTTTGGATCTACAGAATTGTGCTCTGTTTAATTACTTCGATGTGAATGAGCTTACTAACTCAGGTAAGACATATTATTTTGAGTACCATGCCGACGACGGAGCGTATTACTATCTTCAGTTTGATGTGACTACCTCATTGGTCGGCGTTGAACTGCCTAATGCGATTCCGATCGTGGAGATCAGCGAGGAGCATTTCCCGGATGCGGTTTTCCGAGATTACGTTGCCAACAGATTTGATCTTGATGGAGATGGTTTCTTCTCACAGGCGGAACTCGATGCTGTCGGTGTGATCACATGCGATTATAAGGATATTTCTTCTCTTGCCGGAATCGAGTACTTCACGAAACTGTACTCGCTTTCCTGCAATGATAATGATCTTGATAGTCTTGATCTGAGCGCGAATACGGACCTGGATTCGTTGTGGCTTAGTTATCTTCCTCTGACCGAACTCAATCTCACCAACAATACTGAGTTACGTTCTTTGTTTATTGAATCCGTGCCTATCACAAGCCTGGATCTGACCCCCAATACCAAGCTTTACAGTATCGATCTGAGATCGACTGAGATTCCTTCTATCGACATACGCAATTGTGCGACGATCATGAGTTCTTTTACCGTGGACAAGCTCCAGGATAAAGGAAGATTCTATGAATACCAATACGCCGATTCTTTGGATAATACGTCTTTCCTGCACTTTGAAAAGAATACTTCACTTACCGGCTTTGAAATTCCGGCACCTGTACAGGTTGTTGAGATCAATGAAGCGAATTTCCCGGATGAGTACTTCCGTGAATGTGTCAAGTCATTCGACTACGATAGCGACGGCTGGCTATCTCAGCCGGAATTGGACTGCACCGACCAGATTACTTGCCCTTATCAGGAGATCGTGTCGCTGACCGGTATTTCTTACTTTGCGAATCTGGAGTCGTTGAGCTGCTATGGAAACAGCATTACAGAATTAGATCTTTCTGGGAATGTGAAACTCCGATCACTCTATATTTTCGACAATCCGATCCAGACGTTGAATGTTTCCGCCAATGTTGAGCTTCAAGCGCTGGATGTGCAGAGATGCCCACTGACAGAACTTGAATTGGCAGACAACAAGAAAATTGTTTATCTGGACGTAAGAGAGACACAGATCCAAGAATTGGATATTCGGGACTGTAGTGCCCTTATGAGTGTATTTAATGAGGAAGAACTGGTAGATAACGGAACACACTACTCTTTTACGAAGGAGACAGACGACGATACCCGCTATTTGTTACTCTTCACGAAGTCCACTAATCTGGTCGGATTCGAGATGCCTGCTCAGCTCGATGTCGTCGCGATCGACGAGTCTTCTTTCCCTGATTCGGCTTTCCGAGAATATGTTACTCAGTTCGACTACGATGAAAATGGTTATTTGTCACAGGTAGAACTGGCTTCTGTTAAACAGATCTATTGCGCTTATGCCGGGATCTTCGATATGACAGGTATTGAGTATTTTACCAACGTGATCTGGTTGGATTGTATCAATAATTTTATTGAAGACCTGGATCTTGGTGCTTTGACCAATTTGGAATACTTGAACATTTCCAATAATCCAATCACATCGATCGATCTATCGGCGAACAAGGAACTGACAGGTCTGATTGCTTCAAATTGTCCGCTGACGGAACTGAATCTGGATAATAATGCCAAGATTCAAACTCTTTTACTGCAAGGAACAGAGATCACTTCTTTGGATATTTCCGGATGTACTGATCTGGTCAGCGTACTGGATGAAGAAGATTTCGAAGATCGTGCAAAGTATTTCTATTTCGGTAAACTCGATGAGGAGTCTGGTATAAATTATGAGATCTATATCAGCAAAAAAACCACTTTGCTGGGATATGCGTTACCCCAGCCGGTAGATGTATTGGCCATCAGCGAAGAAACATTCCCGGATCCCGTTTTCCGAGAATATGTAAAGCAGTTTGATTATGACGATAGCGGCGCCTTCTCACAGGTCGAACTTGACGATGTAGGATACATCGATTGTTCGTATACGGAGATCGAGAGTCTGAAGGGCATTGAATACTTCACCAATCTGGAGTTCCTGGATGCGATTTCCTGTGAATTGAGAGAATTACATCTGGACAAGAATACTAAACTGCTTTCAGTTTACTGCAGTTCCAACCACTTGAAATCGTTGGATCTAAGCAATAATACTTTGTTGCAGTATCTTAATGTTTCCAGCAATCTTCTTTCTAAACTGGATATATCAACGTGTCCGAAACTGGTTTATCTTTGTGCGAACGCAGAAGCATATGAATATGATTCTGTTTATTCCTACACCTTAACGGATGCAGACGGCGAATACTACTTTCTCAGCTTCGACGCGCGTACTGAACTGGTAGGATACGATCTTCCGACAGAATTTGCACTGGATATCGATGAGATCAATTTCCCGGACCCGAATTTCCGTTCTTATGTCTCGATGTTCGATACCAATGGCAATGCATGGTTCTCCCGTCAGGAATTGGATGCCGTTCAATACATTGATACTACAGATGAAGGTATTACGTCTATGAAAGGAATTGAGCACTTCCCCAATCTCATTTCCCTGAGTACCGTGAAGAATCCATTGACCGAGCTTGATCTAAGCAACAATACGAAACTGAAGAGCGTCTATATATCGGAAGCGAAGATCAGTGAATTGGATCTGAGTAAGAATACGGAGATGGTTGAACTATACTGTTGTATGACTCCAGTCAGTGATCTGGAATTGGGAGAAAACAGTGCACTAAAGACATTAACGATCTCGTTGGATTCGAAACTTACTGAGCTGGATCTCAGAGGATGTCCTTCGATGGAAAGTCTGACTTGCTGTAATAACAAACTTACTAGTCTGAATCTGTCCAATAACATGCGGCTCACATATTTGGATTGCTCAGATAACAAACTGACATCGTTGAATGTTGAGAATTGTTATGAACTGCAAGACCTGGCTTGTTACCGAAATAATTTATCAAGTCTGAGAATTACCTCTGATATTGTGTCACTTCAATGTAACGATAACGCTTTAACAAGTCTGGATCTCAGCCGATATCATTCTTTGAAGATCCTTACTGTGCAAGGAAATATGATTCCTTCTTTGGAAATCTATATGTGTAAGCATCTTGTCCGAGCATATGAAGAGGCTACGGCTGTTGACTATGGAACGTACTATGAGTTCGAGATCGATCCGGAAGACGGTCCATATTGCTGGCTGACTATTGGAAAGGATACGGAGGTCATTGCTGTTGACCCGGTATTAAAGCCCCTTGTTCAGATCAACGAAGAGAACTTCCCGGACTCGGTTTTCCGTGAATTTATCAGCCAGTATGACGAAACGGGGGATGGCTGGTTCTCTCAGAAAGAATTGAATGCAGTTTCATCTATTAGATGCTCTAAACGGAATATTACGTCCCTGAAAGGTGTGGAGTACTTCAAACACTTAGAGATACTAGAATGTGGAGGCAATAAACTGCAGAATCTGGATGTCAGCCAGAATACTATCCTTAATACTTTGTATTGTGAGGACAACAGTATTTCCCATCTGAACCTGGGAGAAAATACTAAGCTCGACATGTTGCGTGCCTATAACAACAAACTTACAGAATTGAATGTGAGTAGGTTGCCATCATTGACACTGCTTAACTGCGACCAGAATCAGATCGGTGAACTATTCTTGAGTAACAATCTCAATCTGGAAGCTGTATATTGTGCGGAAAACAAACTGGATAACCTGAATGTGAAGAACCTGACAAAGCTTAGAGATCTGGATTGCTCGATGAATAATCTTTCCGCTTTGGATGTGAGCATGAATACTGAGCTTCAGGGCTTACGGCTGCACGGCAACAAGATCACATCTGTGAATGTGCAGAATTGCCCGGTCCTTGTTTCGTTGATTACTAATGTAGAACCCAATAATTGTGATTCATATATCCAGATCGTGGGTAATGTGTCTGAAGGTGGATTAGAGGTCATCAATGCCATGTTGACATATGATCCGACGGTGCAACTGGTTCCAAAGTCTCCATTCATTTCTACACCTACGCCGACAAAGAAGGCGACACCGACTCCGACGAAGAAGGCGACACCGACTCCGACGAAGAAGGCGACACCGACACCGACAAAGAAGGTGACACCTACGCCGACGAAGAAGACAACGCCGACTCCGACGAAGAAGGCAACACCTACGCCGACGAAGAAGACAACGCCGACTCCAACGAAGAAGGTGACACCGACTCCGACAAAGAAGGTGACACCAACGCCGACGAAGAAGACAACGCCGACTCCGACGAAAAAGGTGACACCTACACCGACGAAAAAGGTAACACCTACACCGACGAAGAAGGCAACACCGACTCCGACGAAGAAGGCAACACCGACTCCGACAAAGAAGGTGACACCTACACCGACGAAGAAGGCAACACCGACTCCGACGAAAAAGGCGACACCAAAGCCGACAAAGAAGGCAACACCGACTCCAACGAAGAAGGTGACACCTACACCGACGAAGAAGGCAACACCTACACCGACAAAGAAGGCAACACCGACTCCGACGAAGAAGGCGACACCAAAGCCGACAAAGAAGGCAACGCCTACTCCAACGAAGAAGGTGACACCGACTCCGACAAAGAAGGCAACGCCTACGCCGACAAAAGCGCCTTCGTTCGAAGAATTTGTTGAACGGCTTTATGTCGTGGCGCTGAACCGTGCATCCGATCCGTCAGGAAAAGAGTACTGGGTCAATCAGGTACAGAGTAAAGCAAAGACAGGAGGAGACTGTGCCAGATTCTTCTTGCTGGATGCGCCGGAATTCATGAACAGAAATCTTTCTGTTGAGGATTTTGTCGAGACTTTGTATAAGACATTCTTCGACCGTGCTTCGGATCCGGCTGGAAAGCGGGGCTGGGTGAATGCGATCCGGAGCGGAAGCAAAACCCGCGCAGAAGTCGTGAACGATTTCATTGAATCCGATGAATGGGTCGATGTCTGTGCTATGTATGGTGTCGAATCCGGTGCAAAATACCATTTCGGTACGCATCCATCTTATGTGTTCGTTCCGCTAAGGAAGAACGACAATACGTAAACGTAAAACGAATTGAAATAAGAAAAAACAGGTGCTGTCTTGGGAAGAAGGCAACACCTGTTTCGGCTTTGGAGGGAGTGTATAGTATGGCTTCCCGGGGAAAGGAAGCTTCGCAAGTTATTTAACGGTTTCTACCGTTCCAAGAAATACCGGAAGCCCGGTATTCATGTCAACGATCGCATAGGCAAAAGGTCTGTCACAAGTAACATAGCGTTCGTTGCTATTGTGAGCGATTCCTAAAGCTTTAATAGTTATAGCTGTGGCGGCCGCCGCCCTTGTGCCTTCGCGGTTGACTTCGATATGTGTCTTATGGATCACCTGGGAGATAAAAGCTGGGGTGTCGGTCATTTTACTGAAATCTGCATTTGCTGTGAATGCGTCGTGCATACCCAGACTCTGCAGGATCGGGATCATTTCCGATTTATAGTCACCGCTGAATTCAGGTAGCAGAGCCTTCACTTTGTAGTCGGTTGACTGGCTTTCCCATAGTTTCCAGTATTCTTCCGATGTAAGGTCCGCCATAAAACGGTTGATATCGATGTCCTGGTCGTTAGGAAGAATGGCCATAAACCCGAATTCTCCGCCTTCGTATGGCTTAATGAACCCTTGTGAATTCCCGTTGCTTACATAAAACTTTTCGTCACTGCGCAGAAAATCTGCCTCCGTGGACTGACCATCTTTCTGGTGAAATTCCTGCTTAACAACATCACTGTCATCGTAGCCTGTTTCCCATTTGCTGTCGAAGCAGATGGCATTGATCAGAACCATCAGCTCCGTATCCGGATCCACGTTGTCAATAAGAGAGGGGATCATGCCGTCTGTTTTCTCGTTGACCCAGCTGTTGATCGTGGGGACAGCCTGATCATCGAAGGGAATGTTTTGCACTTGCGAACCGAGTTCCTTCTTGATATAGTTCAGATACTCCTCTCTGACGGCCGGCGCAAGCCGCTGGTTGAGCCAGGCAGAATTGGCGATTTTCAGAGAATCACTTTCCAGTGCATGCATACGTTCT
>Ga0247611_10011489_pt1 | contig 10210 bp, 12 predicted proteins | sample 177DNAGHGhighgp2_FD_192422 | JGI IMG/M metagenome (GOLD analysis project Ga0247611, IMG submission 192422) | Sheep rumen microbial communities from Palmerston North, Manawatu-Wanganui, New Zealand - 1770 DNA GHGhigh gp2 | ecosystem: Host-associated > Mammals > Digestive system > Stomach > Rumen... | reverse complement strand
CAGTTGATGTTGGCGGTGCTGCTCCATTAGGTAAAACATGGCGCGTAAATCTAACTGAATTACGTTTAGAAAGCGATGCACCCGACAACTTACTGATTGCTGTAGATGACGAATATGCATTCCCTTATACACCCGTTGGCGCGGTTAGCAAGAATTTAATTGTAACTATAGATAAGGGCACAGAAAATGAGCAGACTCGCACAGCTACTATACCAAATAATGTTTCTGGTACTCCAAGTACTTATATATTTGGAGACGATTTGAATCTACCTCACGGTAAACATACCATTGAAATGCAGTTATCCGCACTGATTGGTGGTGTAACTGAATATTCTAATAAGATTAATCGTGAATATATATGGTATGACGCAAATGATACTGAAACTCCTATTATAATTGCATCTCAATATGAAGGTATTACTATTAAAGAAACACAGTATGCTACAATAGAAATCCCATATCAAGTATATAAGAAAGATGCAAGCGTTATTAATGTAGAGTATTATTTAGATGGCGCTGAAACGCCTTATCAAACTAGTACATTAACCAATACTAATACGGGCGTACTAGCTTATATTGCTTCTGATATTGGCGATCATAGCTTACAGATTAAAGTCGATGATGTTGCAATTACAATCAACTTAAAGATTGCAAAATCTGATAAAGACTTATCTCCTATCTCTGGTATGGTTATTGACTTTGATCCTACAACATTATCTAATAGTGCGGCAAACCGCTTACCACAATGGAACGCTAGAATTAATTAGACTAATTATACCTACAAACTTACCGCCTCTCCAAACTTTAACTGGTCTGATGATCCAAATGGTGGCGGTTATAAGAAAGATAGCAATGGCGATAGATGCTTTGTTATTAAAGCAGGATCTTATGTAGATCTAGACTATCCAATGTTTGCTTATGATGTGTTTGGCAACGGCGCGGAAATGAAGGTAACATTTAAGACTTCTGCAGTACGTAATGCCGAAGCAGTATGGTATAAGAATGTTGGTGAAATATCCGGTAAGACAGTAGGTATCCAATTAGGTACTCATTCCGGCTGGCTAAAAACCGATAAGGCTGTTGCCGCGACAACTTCTGCTGATGAAGATGAAGATGAAGGCACAATTACTGTTAAAGGTATTACTTATACTTATTGGCAGCCAAACACAGTATATAACTTAGATGATGTACGAGTAATACGTAATGTTATTTATCGCTGTATTGATACCAAAGATATTTCTGTTGGTTATGATTTACAAGACAAATCTATTGACCTAGACTCTAAACCATATAAGACCTATATGAAGAAATGGGCAAAAATTGGTCAATTAGATACAGAAATTATTGCTACTAATAGTTATCTATACTTCCCTTATTCTGAAGAAGATAAGATTGAATTAGATATTAATATTAATAAGAGCAATAGTGGTAGCGATTTCATAATGTCTTATGAAGACGGCGTGCCAAGTAAAGCATATGCTTATACTACTGGCGCGGGTGGCGATAAGATCACTCATAACAACACTATTCGTATTGGTTCTGATGAATGTGATGTATATATTTATCACTTACGTTATTATGTCAAATCATTAAGCACTGATCAGATTCTTCAAAACTTTATTGCTGACGGTAAAGATTTAAACGAGAAAGTTGAGCGTTATGATCGTAACTGTATTTACTGGAATCCATATATGAATGATGGTAATGGCGGCTATACCCTAACTAAGACTTCTCAATCTTACTTAGATCCAATTAAGTTAGCAGAAAAGATGCCTAACGTAAAGGTATTAATGCTTGATACAGATGTCTTTACTACCAGCAAGAAAGACTTCGTTATGAACTCTACTTTAAGATGCGTACATGCCGCAGGCGGTAACATTTATAAGTCTCGTGGCGATGAAGATAACTGGTTATTTATTAATGGTTTCCACGCTGGTCAAGGTACTACCTCTGACAACTATGGACAATCTGCTCGTAACGTAGACTTCCTATTTGAAGTAGACGGTAAACATTGGCCTTCTAAAGAAGGTAATATGGGCAACTATAGCATGGCAAGCAGTCCTAATTACATTTCTGCTGTAATTAAGGGCGAAGAAGCAAGTGAGTTTACTAATAATTCCTGGAATGCACCATAGAACGAATGGGCGGCAAATACTGTCTATATTGTTGGAGATAAAGTAGTTATTAGTGAAGGTAACAACGGAACAGTTTATGCTTGCACTAAAGCCCATACAAGTGCTGAAACATTCGATGTTAAAAATTGGAATCAAATTGGTACTATTAGTAAATGTACTGATTGGATGGAAGATAATTGTAAGATTACTCTAACTGAATCTTCTGTACCAAATAACTACTTTAACTTTAAAGCTAATGTTGCTTCTTCTGAGAACGTTAACAACGCATTATTCCAGAAGCGTTATGATGATTTCTTAACTTATTCTTCTCCTGCACAACGTGAGCAGACAGCAAAGCATCATGATACATATGAAAACATAGATAAAGTTAAAGTTAAGAATTGTATGGAATTTGTTCCTGCTGTTCTATTTGTGCGCGAACGTGCAGTTGACGCAAGCGGTAATCCTGAAGGCCATGTCGAATTCAATGATACCAATTGGCACTTCTATGCACTAGGTAATATCGGTGACTCTAAGAAATCCGACTATACCCGTGCTTATGATCCAGATGATATGAATGAGTTCACTTGTGAAAACTCTGATAACAATACCAACAATGGTCAGTTCCAATCTGGCGTATTTATGTATGATGACCACGAAGCAATTGAAACAGATTATCGCGCTTGGTCTGATACCGCTGAATATAATACTGGCGATATTGTAGTTTATAATGGTATGGTATATACCTGCAACGCTACAGCTACAGTTGGTACTTGGGTTCCTGCGGAATGGTCAGTTATAGAATATACTGGTTGGACAGCTAGTGAGCTTCCATACTTTGCTCCACGTACTAATCCAAATCCAATGGATTATATATATCCAATTAGTCCAAGTCAATGGAATGTAAAGTTTGGTGATGAATACCTTAACAGAAAGCATATGACATTACTTACAGAAGAATTCGATGGAGATCACTCCTTTGAATTCCGTTATGCTTGCTGTGGTGATTATCGTGATGGCGACCGTATCAATGATACGCATGGCGATAGCGATGTACCTGTTGATTCTGAAGATTTAACTAAGGGATATAAAACAAAGGATGATGTTCAAGAAGAATTAAACCATGACGTTGTATTAGCGTTCTATGAATGGTTAGTTACTTCTAATCCAGAACAGTATAGAACTGAAGCGCCACAATGGTTTGTAAAGAATGCAATGGAATTCTTCTATGCATATACTCATTATTACACCATGATGGATAACCGCGCAAAGAATACATTCTGGCACTTTGCTAAGACAGGAAATTATATTAAAGTAAGTCGTCCAGTAAAAGAGTTACTTCATATTTATGAAGTACCTGATGGAAATGGCGGCTATCAGAAGACTACAGATACAGAATTAGATCCTACAAATCCATATTATACACAATATGCATTTGACCTATGGGTATATGACTGTGATACTGCCGCAGGTATTGATAACAACGGCGCGCTAGTATTCCCATATGGTAAAGAAGACGAAGACTATCGTGTAGACGGGCAAGCTTCATCTGGTTATGCATTCAATGGCGCAGGCTCTATTTTCTGGCGTAGGTTAAAAAATGTATTCAAAGACGAGATTGCTTCAGTAATGACCCAGCCAAGCAAGAACTGCTTCGATCCTGAGCATTTAATCAATGAATTCGATAGTTTCCAAAATTGTTTCCCTGAAGAAGTATGGAGACTAGATATTGAGCGTAAGTATATTAGAACATATACCGGCCAATCTATTGATAATTCTATTACTACTAATAAATAGAATGCACGTTTCTTAATGTCCATGATGCAAGGACGTAAGAAATATCAGCGCCGTCAGTGGATTCGTGACTAGAGCTTCTACTTCAACAGTAAATATAAGATTGGTGAAATTGACGTTAACAGAACAGAGTTTAATATTGTTTCTCCTGCTGGAGATCATTCATTATTACCTGTTGCGCCTGACTATCACTTACATTTAACTCCATATCAAGATATGTATTTGAATGTAGTAGTCGGTAATGGTAGCCCAATTCCTCCAATTCGCGCAAAAGCGAATACAGAATATGTTATTAAGCTAGATGATTATACCGCAGGTAACTTCCAAGAAACCCGTGTATATATCAGCGGCTTTAAGATGATTTCTAAACTTGGCGGCTTAGCTTCGATGTATCCATATTCATTCACATTAAATGGTCTAGACCACTTAAAAGAATTAGATATCGGTACTGAAGAATCAGGATATACAAATGGTAACTTTACTGAATTACCATTAACTGATCAAACATCACTGCCATTACTAGAAAAACTAAATATTAAAAATTGTAATAGCTTAAGTACTTCAATTGGATTAAAGACTGCTAATAATCTAAGAGTAGTTGAAGCCGCGGGTAGTAATATAGGCGGTATCTCATTACCAGATTATACGCAAATTGAAGTATTACATTTACCAATGTCTGTTACTGATGTTATCTTAAATAATGCAAGGTTCTTAAGAGACTTCACTATAACAGATATGACAGGCGCGGAAAATTATAGTAATCTATATACATTAAATGTTATAAACAGTGACTATTCTGGAACATATACTTGGAAAGAGAATACAGAATATGCAGCCGATGAAATTATAGTAATTGGTAATAATGTATATAAATGCAAGACCGCCCATACTAGTGTTGCAAGTTCAGTTCAATCTGATACTACTGCATGGGATAATTACTTAGCAACTAATTGGACTTTAATTAAAGCCAATACAAAGCTACCAGTAGACTGGTTAGATATAGCTACTAAGATGCTATAGAAGCAAAGTCTACAAATGGATCTAAAGTTACTAGAATTATCAACAGCAACTATTGCAAATATTTCAACATTAGAGCCTTTAAGTGAGTTAAAAGATGACTTAGAAGATGCGGGTAAATCATTAGAGTTAAGCGGTACAATTAATGTTACAGGAACTTGGTCAAATATTGAGCGTGATACCTATGGTGGAACACCTGATAGTGTATGGCCTGATTTACATTTCAATACTGAAAATGGTACTTATCAAGCTAAACATCAAGTTATCTATAAATATTCTGATTATGTTGATGATAACGGTGAAGTTGTTACTGGCGCTAAGTTAAAGACACTATATATTAGTGATGGCGCGACCGCTCCTGATATATATGCAGACGGTACCTTAACAGAGAAGCCACATCGTGATGCTACCGCACGAGAATCTTATGAATTCGGTATGGAAGATCCATTAAATGATAATGCATATGTTCCATATTCAGGTTGGAAACTTTCTAGTAATAACCACCCATTCGTTTATGAGGATGAAGCAGGTTATATTGTAGAAAATTATCCAATTGTGCGCGATGACATGGTAATTGAAACTTACTTTAAAACACTAAGCCGTACTTATTATATTAAATGGTACGCGCGCGAAGGTGCTCCAGAATCTTGGATTAAAGATAGCACAGCTCCTGTTGATTATGGTAAAGGCGAAGATCAAGATGCGCCAACTATTGCAGAGATTCATGCTAAAAATTATCCTACCTGCACCATTAATATTTCTAATGGTCAAGCAACATATTCTATCTTTAAAGGATGGAAGAAATTACCAACCAATATTAATCCATTAGCTACTGATACAACTTATAATATTTATGGTAATTGGGATGAAGGAACAGTAGCTATTGCTGATCTATTAGATGCCAATAATTTAAGTAATCTTACTCCAGAATAGTTATTAGTTTTATCTGCACTGGATAGTGATGCTAAAAGAGCATACGGCATTAATAATAAAATTAAAACTGGCACGCGCGTAACATATGAATTAGGACAAGATAGTATCAAAGAAGGTATTACTTTAGTAAGTGGTAACCCATTACGTTTAGATAGTACCAGCGATACTAGCTTTGCTTTTGATGGTACTGAAGGGCGTCCATTAATTCAGCCATTAAAGTCTGGTAATGATGCATTTACATTAGCAATTGACTATTGCTTCAATCCAAATGCTAATTATAGTTCAGACAGTTATTTCGCAGTACTAGCTAGCTGCTATTATGCTCCTATTTCTACTGAAGGAATACGTAATGGCTTTAGCCTATACTATAACTTAAAGAGCACAGTAACACCAACTGGCCCAAGAGTAGGATTTGGTGATATGTATAATAGAAGCACTGCATCAGTTAGTGTTGGTAATACTAGCCGTCCTGGTGCGAGAAATATAATTGTTCTACGCCATCCCGCTAATGAGCCAACATTATATGTATACTCTGGACTTAATGATGATGTTACCACTCCTTCACAGATTACAGCTACTCCACTTCCTTGGAATAATTACAATTCTGAAGCGTATTTATGTTTTGGTAAACTAATGACTGGTACAGCAGATGCTGAAGATAGTACTCCTAGCAGCGTAGCAAATGGCAAGGGCACAATCTTCTGGGCTAAATATTGGAATGAAGACTTGGGTCAAGGTGAATGCAAGCGTCTTGCTTCTTGGCCACATGAACAAGTTACTTTTGCTATTTCCGCTTTATCTGCAGATCGTACTGGTACGAGAGTATCCAAGACTGAAACCGTTACTCCTTCAATTTATCTTAGCGCTCTTAATACTTCTTCACACTTACGTGTTGCTTAGAGTAGACAATCACAAATTGATGGATTTAGCGGCAGAGATAATTCTATTGCACGTACTATTTGTAATAACAGAATCTTTACAGCATTACCTACAAAGTTACAGGCTATTATGTGCTAGCCAAGTGTAAGTTATATGGTAATTAACTGGGACGATCCAACTGGACAACTTGGCCCATCTTATCGTAATAACGGCTCTGCCGCGGTAGGTAAAGATTATGTATTCCAGTACAGTTTAGCTAATATTATCAATGGCTCTACAGATTTTGATAAGGAAGAAAAAGCGGATCGTCGTCCATTCCCATGGTTCGATGATGGTGGTTCCAATATTAGCGTATATTCCTATAATTCTGGAAACGCCGCATGGGAACTAGACTCAAGTAGTGACGTAAAATTCCTTAACATTAGATGTCCATTTAAACCACTTTCTTGGGGCGTTGTAAATAAACTAAGAGTATTTAGAGACACTTCTGAAGCACGTTTACCAACTAGCACTAATGTAGCTACAAGTATTGCGGCAACCGGTTCTATTAGAAGCGGCGATGTTTATATTGCTTATGAAAATAACACTACTAATACTTATGTTTATGTTACAAATAGTGAAATCCAAGCACTTGGTATTCAAACTGTACCTGCTACGGGAGACAAGATAAGATATAATGCCAACAATCTAGACAATTCAACAAATCGTCCTCGTGGCGGTTGGGTCTTAGCTGATGCTTATTGGACTCGTTCTGCTATCTTTAACAATGGTGAAAACTTTGGTTACGTCCAAAGCAATGGTGAGATAGAATCTGAAACAACCAATAGCGCACCTTCTAGTGGATTAAATCTTATGTATTCTATTGCAGTCTAATATATAAAAGGAGGCGGTATTAAACCGCCTCCTTTTTTGGAGGTATTTAAATGAAATATTATAAATTAATTTTAGATAATCAAATTATTGGAGTTGTATCTTCTAATAATTTCATTCGGTACTCACCATTAATAGATTGCTTTTTACGTAGTGATGAAGTAGAGGGTGAGTATATTGGATTCTAGGGTAAACTATATAGAACTACTTGGATGAGTTCTATTCAAATTCAATAGCCTTATACACTAGTTGATACTATTGAAATTGAAAAAGAAGAATATGATATTTTTATAGAAGCTATAAAACAAGGACACGAAATTAAAGATGATCCTGACTATGAAGAGCCAGTTGTAGAACCAGAAAAAGATCCAATAGATATTGCTTCTGTTGAATTTATTCGAGATTCTAAAATAAATGAAATGTCACGTGCTTGCCGCGCTGCAATTGAATAGGGGTTTGATATGGCACTACGCGGGAAAATTAAACATTTTTCTCTTACCACTCAAGATCAATTAAATTTAATGAACCTTGGAACAATGGCGCGAACACAGAACTTAATCCCATATCATGCTGATGGGGAAGAATGTGAATTTTATACCAGCGAAGAAATTAATTAGATAATTAAAACATATACATCTTTTAAAGCTTATCATACCACTTACTATAATGCTCTTAAAACCTACATTAATACATTAGAAACAATTGAAGAAATCGCGGCAATTACCTATGGCACAGAAATTCCAGACCAATATAAGTCTGATGTATTGAAGGTGTTAGAACAATGAAAAATTGGATGAGATAGTTAATATTATTTATAGTATTTGGAACTGCCTACTTTGGTATTGAATATTTATTTCATGGACAAAATACTCATTGGATATTATTTTTCTTAGGCGGATTCATTAGTTTCTTAATTCAAGATATTAATGGGAAAATTCACTGGAAAATGCCATTTTTACAACAATGCACTATAGGCATGGGCGTGGCAATATTTAGTGAAGCCGTTGCCGGTATTATTTTAAATATAATCTTAGGACTTGATATATGGCATTATCAAAGTATGACATTCTTTTGGCACCAATGTAATTTGCCATTCTGTATAATTTGGTTATTCCTATCTGCAGCTTGTATTGTCTTTGATGATTGGCTTAGATGGAAATATTTTAATGAAGAGAAGCCACATTATAGTTGGAGGTAATTTTATATGAAAATTATTAAATGCTTATGTGAGGATATGGAGTGTACATTAGATGCGGCAGAAGATGATATTAAGAAAGCAATAATGTATAAAGAAGAATATCCTGCAGCGTCAAAATCTTTTTATACTAAATCAGTTATGCTTATGGATAGTATTAAACCATAGCATGATGCTGTAGCAGCTCTGATAGCAGATTACCGAAAAGAAAAAGGCGAGCCACCAGAAAGCATGATGGCAATATATAATTATATGCATGAACGACATATTAATAAGGCGGCCGCGATAAAAGCATTACAAGACATGTATTCAAAATGAGGTGATAGATATGGCTAATAAAGTCGCAGTAGCGGCGTTATAGTATAGTAAGTGGTTAAGCCGCTTTATCTGTTGGATTTGGGCTATATATCGTTTCACAGTCATCTTATTAGCAGCTATAGTGCCTCAGTCCGCTGAGGCACTTGTTTCTACTATTCCTGGCATGGATACAATTATGTTAGTAAATGAAGGAACATATTTAGTAAATAGTTTAGGCGAGAAGTATATATATAGTGACCGGGCTGTACTTAAATGGATAGATAAAGGCGGCTTTAAAAGCTTAATATCTAAAATAACAAATAAAACATAGGAAGAGGAGGTAGAAGAAGATGGCGACAGTGAAAACGGCTGATTTAATTGCTAAGTTCTAGTATGCGCTTGATAATAAATGGGGATACATACTTAATACATGGCATACTAAATGGACTCAGGCGAATCAAAATGAAAAAATTAACCTTATGAGAAGTAAATATGGTGATAACTGGAAAAATAGTGAAGCAGCAAAAAAAGATAGTTCTTATAATGCCGCTGTATATGGCAGTAAATGGATAGGTCATTATGTTACAGACTGTTCTGGTCTCTTCTACTGGGCATTTAAAGAACTTGGTGGCTACATGTATCATGGTTCTAATACTATGTGGAATAAGTATTGCACTTCTAAAGGAAAGTTAAGCGGCGGAAAGCGTACCGATGGATAGGAATTAAAACCAGGTACAGCGGTATTCGTACTAAAAGGAACCTCTGACCGCTCTCACGTTGGCCTATATATTGGAAATGGAAAAGTAATTGAAGCTTCTGGCACTAAAGTTGGTGTTATTACTACAGAAATTACAAATTCTAAATGGGCAGAATGGGGCGAACTAAAAGGAGTTGCTTATGATGGAACTTCTGTGTAGGAAGAACAAGAAGAATCAGCTATTTCTATAGGTAGTGCAATAGTTAACGCAACAAAAGTAGCTTTACGTTCTGCGCCATCAACTAATGCTTCAATACTTACTCGTGTAGATAAAGGCGAGCGCGTTTAGGTATTAAGTAATGAATGGACTCGCGTATCATACTAGGGCAAAACTGGTTATATGATGAAAAATTT
>Ga0247611_10011487_pt1 | contig 10212 bp, 6 predicted proteins | sample 177DNAGHGhighgp2_FD_192422 | JGI IMG/M metagenome (GOLD analysis project Ga0247611, IMG submission 192422) | Sheep rumen microbial communities from Palmerston North, Manawatu-Wanganui, New Zealand - 1770 DNA GHGhigh gp2 | ecosystem: Host-associated > Mammals > Digestive system > Stomach > Rumen ... | reverse complement strand
GCCTGGATTGGAACGCTTATTATACCTGAGGGTATAAGAGAAATAAATGAATTTGCATTTGATAATATTAACATTGATAATTTAGTATTACCATCAACAATTAAAATTATGCATAGTAATGCATTTAAAAATTCTAATAATAATTATTATGAACAAAATTCAAATATTTCTAATGTATTTTATAATGGTTCATTATATAGTTGGCTTGATATAACATTTGAAGATGAAAATTCTAATCCAATGAATTTTTCAAATCAATTTAGTATTAAAACAAGTAATAATAGCTATGATGAAACTATATATAGGCTTAAAAATAATGATTATAGTGACTTTGAATTTTTAACATCAATTGATAAAGATTCATTTAAAAATAATCAATATAATCCATTCGAATATCATAGCATAGATGATTATATTAACAAGCATAATAATAAGTTCGTCATTAAAAAATATCAATTTGTAGGATTACAAACTTTACAAAGTATTATACTTGATTATTCTTTTGGTAATAATGTAATAATTGAAGAAGGTGCATTTAAAAATTGTAATAAAATAAATAAAGTTTTACTTTCTAAAATAGATAATAATACTGATTTTGAAAATGAATATTACGATAATAGAGAAATAGTTATAAAGAAAAGTGCATTCGAATGTTGTGATAGCATTGAATTATTAACTTTACCAAAACATGTTAGAATTGATTCAAATGCTTTTAGCTCAGCAAAAATAGAAAAAATAGTAATGATAATTGATGAAAACAGCAATTATTATATTTCTAATAACGCATTTTGTTTTGCTAATATAGAAAGAGTTTATTTTGGATATATAAATAGAAATAATAATGGATATGATTATATTAAAAATATATCTAATAATGAGGAATTATTCGACTGCCCATGGTTTATTTATAATGAAAATCCTACATTTGCTGGATTATATTGGCGTTATAATAGTCTAAATGAAATAGAAGAATATGTTTGTGAAAAAATAACAATTAGATTTAATTATGGTATTAGAGATTTAGATTTAGTTAATTCTAATCATTATTCAAAAGAAAACATAATAAATATAATAAATGAACATATAGATAATCATTATATTCTTGATGAAATATATAATGATTCAATTTATAGCACTCCTTTTGATCTTGATTTTTATGGTAATAATAAAGTATTATATGCAAAGTTAGTTCCTAATTTACAATATGAAATGTCAGTTTATGATGATGATGAAAAATCGATTTCAGGTTATTATATTAGAGATTTAAAAAATTGGAATGATGGAAATGATTACGATTGCTTAGAAATACCTTCATCTTATAAAGGCATACCAGTTATTGGTATTGGTCAAAACGATTATAATAATATGTTTGAAGAAGAAAAAGGAAAAAGATTATTTGATTGTGCAAACATTAATTATGTTATATTACCTGATACAATAGTTGAAATATGCGATAATGCGTTCTACGAATCAGTAATTAAAAGAATTAGATTATCTAAAAACTTAGAAAAAATAGGTAATTATGCATTCTATAAATCTAATTATATTAATATTACACAATTACCAAATAAAATAAAAACAATTGGTGATTATGCATTTTGTAACATAAGATTTATGCATTTTGATACATTAATATTACCTAATTCATTAACATCAATTGGTAAAGGATCATTTAAGGATTGTAATGCATATAGGATTTACAACAAATCATCTATTACAGAAATACCAGAAGAAGCATTTATGGTTAGTGATAATTTTGGATGGGGCGAAAGAATTGTTGAAATACCAGAGACAGTAACATATGTTCATAAAAATGCATTTAAGAATAATATTAATGCAAGATTAATAATATATTCAAATGATATTACATTTGATGATGAAGCATTTGGAAAGAATGATGATTTCTATTCATATCAAAATAGTGAATTATATATATATTCAAGCGATATTAAAATTAATCTTAGTCCATTAACTAGTAAATATAGATTCTTTTATTATACTTCTAATCGAAGTGAACAAAGATTTGGTCACTGGTGGTTTTTTGATTCATATAATAATATTATGACAATTATAAATTATTAAGATTTAACCAAAGTAATTTAAATATAAAAAAACTTATTAACCAACCATTAATAAGTTTTTTTAATTTTATAATCTAAACTTATTTGTATCATTTAATACTGAAAAGTATTAAGGGTCTTTTCAATAATAAGATAATTTTTTAATTTATATATTAATGTTATAATAGATATAATAAATAATAATGAAAGAATGTGATTGGAATGAAACGTTTAAATCTATTTATAATTTTATTAGTTTTTTCTATTGCTTTATTATCATGTAATCATAAAAAAATGGAATCTAATTTAGATAATTTTGAAAAAAAGACCATTGATTATTTAAATCACTCAACTGAATTTGAAGGAGAAGATGGTAAAATAGAAACATATTTTTTTGAAAATGAAGAAATACCTTATGTTTCTTATGAGTCTTTCTTAAATGGAGTTTCTTATTATTCTTCATCTTTAGATATTAAATTAAATATTAAAGGTGGAATATTTGATTATGAAATTAAATCTGATTTTAATTCTACTCATCATATTATTGATTCTAATAAGGATACAATTAATATATCAAATTATGGATTGTTTGATGTTGACGAAGTATCATATAAGGTTTTACCAGAATATAATTATATGCTAAATGCAAATTTTGAATGGTTAAATTCAGAAAAAAATAGCATTATTAATCTTAATAATTATTCATTAGACATTAGAGAAGCAGATAATAAAGTATTGATTCCTTTTCATGTATTAGAATCATTATTTTCATTTGAATCTTATTTTAATGTTTATTTTCTAGGTAGTTCTTATGTTGGATTAAGTTATAATGATCATTTAAGCATTGACGAATTATCAAAAGATGCAAACATTCCACAAACTGAGTCTTTTTTGAATTATAATTATAATTTTATTAGATATTTATTTAATGAATTTTATGGCTTAGATGGCTTTTTTGATGATTTTGATATGAATGAATATTTGTTAGATAATAAAGATTGTTTTTTAAATAAAGATACTTATGCTCAAGCAATAAATGATTTAGAAGAAAATATAAATGATCCTCATACAAGCTTTTATAATTATGGAATTAATCCTGGTGATTATGTTTTTTCAAGTAGCAAAAGAAGTAAACAAATGTCAAATGCGTATAAATCTATACGAAACCAAAAAGCAAATTATTCAACAGTTGAATATTTAGACTCTACGACAGCAATGATTTCTTTTAATAGCTTTATGGTTGATGAAAATGGCTTTGCGTATAAATTTATTAAAAATTATGTCAATGAGCTTTTAGAAAAAGGAATAAAAAATGTTGTTTTAGACATTACTACAAATGGTGGTGGAGATACATTTAGTCTTGCTCAAATTTTAGGTCTAATGACGAATGAAGATATTGTATTTGATTTGTTAAATTTAAAAAATGATTCTCATTCAGTTCAAACATTTAAAGTTGATGCGAATTTAGATGGTTCATATGATGATTCTGATGCCTATACTGATTTTAATTATTATGTGTTATGCAGTAATTATTCATTTAGCTGTGCTTCTGGATTTGCATATTATTGTAAAGAAATGAAACTTGCTACTTTAATAGGTGAAAAAACTGGTGGTGGAGCTTGTACAGTATATTATTCTATGCTTCCTTATTTCACATTTTTGCAAGTAGGTGGTCCTAATGTATTTACTAGTGAATATGAATATGAACTTGGCGTTGATGTTCAATATGAAATTCCACAAGATAAATTATTAGATAAAGATGCAATTTTAGCAATTGTTAATAAATAAAAATATACGACTATAAGGTCCTGTTTTAAACAGGGCTTTTTATTATATTTATATAATTAATAATTAAAATTACAATTACTTATGATATAATAATCATAGATTATTTTAGGGAGATATGAAATATGTTTAATGAATGGGCAAAAATAGTACAAGATTTAAATACTAATAGAACTGATGAGGTAATTGAAGAAGCAAAAAGAATAAGAAAAAAATATATTACTAAAGGACGTATATTAAAAATTATTGGTATTATAAGTGTAATAGCATCTATATCAGTATTCGTCACTTTTTCAATTATAGGTAAAGATGGTTTTATATGGGTTACGATATTATCATCATTATTATTTCCAATATCTATAGCTTTAATTGGTTTTGGTGCGACATATTCAAGAATCGCAAATCAAATAGATGTTATTTTAAGTCAAAAACCTTTAATGCCAAATATAGAAGATATGAAATGCCCTAATTGCGGTGATTTTATAAAAGCAGGAGAAGTATATTGTTCTAATTGTGGAAAGAAATTAGAAAAAACATGTCCAAAATGTGGACATTCAAATAGTTTAAAAAGTAATTATTGTGAAAAATGTGGAGAGGCAATTAAATATATAAAATAAATATAATAAAGTAAGGGGCTTTGAAAAACTCCTCGGCTTGTTGACAAACTAGCCAACAAGCTGAAAGGCATAGCAGATAATGCTATGCCTCTTTTTTATTGACATCTTTATATATTAAAATATATAATTAATTTGATTTTTGAAAATTGAGGGAGAATGTTATGAAAAAGAAAAAAATATTTTTAGCTTTAATTGCATCATCATTTATTGCGACTGCATTTACATCTTGTGGTAATTCAAATAATAACGAAACTACAAATAATTTAAATACAATAGAGACAAATACTGATATTCCTAATACATCTAATACAGATGCAAGTATAAGTGATACAACTGATGACTATGAACAAAAAGAAGATTTGTATACACAAAAGGTTTATAATGAATTTTTAAAATTATTTCCAAATGATTCATATAATGATTTTTTGAAAGATTTTGAAAAGATTGAATCAAATGATATAAAATATTTATATAAAGCATCATCTATTACTTTAGATTCAAATGGTGAATTTAAAGAAAGAGAAATGGTACTAGAATATAATAATTCTAAATTTAAAATCCAGTCAAAATATGCCAATAATAATTGGATTGATTTAAATGCTTATCAATATATAAATAATGAATTTAAAATAACTGAAGAAATAAAATTAGATTCTAAAAATTTATATAAATCTAAATTCGAATACACATATGATAATGATGGAAATATGTTATTTAAAACAAGATCAACATACGTTAATAATGACTGGATTGTTTTAAATAAATATCAATATATAAATAATAAATCTAAAGAAATATATACATTGACATTAAATTCAAATAATATGTATCAAGTTAAAGAAGAAATCACATATGACGATAGTGGAAATTTTTTAACTTATAAAATGTCAAAATATATCGATGACGAATGGGTAGTTATAAGTGAATCTAAAGCCATTAATAATCGAAGTGTAAGGATTTATGAAGTTAGATTAAATGCTGATAATTCTTTTAATAATAAAACTGAATATAAGTATGATGATAATGGTAATGAAACAGGACGTATTGGATATATTTATCAAAATAATGAGTGGCTTTTATCAGGTGAAAGTACATACATAAATAACAAATCATGTACACTTTATAATATATATTATAAAGAAGATAATACATTTAATTCTAAAGAAGAATATACATATGATAATGATGGTAATAGGCTTACTGAAATTAGATATAGATATCTAGATAATATGTGGAAAGAATGTGATAAATATACATATGTTAATGGTAAGTGTTATACTGTTTTTGAAATAATTTGGGATTCATATTTTCCAACTAAACGAGATGAATATAAATATGATGATAAAGGAAAACTAATATCATTTGAAACTTCATTCCTGGATAATGATACTTGGGAAAAGACTTCAAAAACAGAATACACATATGATATTGATGGATATGAAATTTTATATGTTCTTTCATTATTAGTAAATGATACTTGGGTAATAAAAAACAAATCAGAATACATATATGAAGATGGAAAATATTTAGGCTATACCGACTATGTTTACATAAACGGTGAGTGTGTAAAGACAAAAGAAAATAGAATTATTAATGGAGAATCAAAGAATTTATATGAATTAACATTAACTTATTCTAATGAATTTGTTTCGTTAATGGAATATACATATGATAATGACGGTAATATGCTAACAAAAGCATATTCAAAATATATTAATAATAAATGGGCTAAAATAGATGAATATGTATATATTAATGGGGAAGAAAAAGTAATATGTAAAGCATCATTAAATTCTAATGGTTCATTAAATGATAAATATGAATATACATATGATAATGATGGTAATATGCTAACAAAAGTATATTCAAAATATATTAATAATGAATGGATAAAATTAAAAGAATATGCATATTATAATAATGAAGAAAAAACAATGTATTCTTTAGAATTAAAAACTGATGGTTCATTAAATTTTAAATATGAATATGTTTGTGATGATGAAGGTAATACAATAACTGAAACATTTTCAAAATATGTGAATAATGCATGGCTAAAAATGCGTGTATTTAAATATTTTGGAAATATATCAAGAGTAGTTTATGATTTGACAATAGATTCTAATTATAACTATAAGTCATTAGAAGAGTATACATATGATAATGATGGTAATTATTTAACAGGTAAATTATCAAAATATATAAATAATACTTGGGTTAAATTAGAAGAATACACATATTTTGATAATGTCGAATATCCAATATATAAATTATATTTAGATGACAATAATTTATTTGATCATAAATTTGAATATGAATATAACTCAAAAGGCGATGTAACAACAGAAATATATTCAGAATATAAAAATGAAGACTGGGTTAATAATCATAAAACAGTATATACATATGATGATAGTGGTAATAAATTAACAGAAAAACAATATGAGTATGTAAATAATGATTGGTTAAAGATTCTTGAGTTTAAATATTTAAATAATGAAAGATTAAAAACATATCATTTAACATTAGATAGTAATAATAGATCTAAGAGATTAGAACAATATACATATAATGATAGTGGTAAGGTTCTAACTGAACAATATTATGAATATGAATCTGCCGTATTAGTATATATTACAACATATACTTATACATATGATTCAAATGGCAATAGATTATCTTATCTAGATGATAAAATAGATCGCACAAACAATCTTGAATATCATAAAAAATTTGAATATGCATATGACTCATATAATAATAGAATATCAGAAGTTTATTCAGAATATAAAAATAATACTTGGGTTTATGTATCTAAATATGTGTTTACATATGATTCAAATAATAATAGAACATCTGAAACAAGATATATCTATAAAGATGGTAATTGGGTAGAAGATTAATAAATAAATGACCTTTTTAGGTCATTTATTTAATTTATTTTTACTTAAATTATTTATTGTGATACAATTTATTTATAATAATGGGGGAATTAATTATGGGTGGATTTCACGGTGGACATAGCATTGGTGGAGGAAGCCATGGAGGATTTCATGGTGGACATCATTCAAGCTCACATCACTATAGCTCTTCAAGTTATCATTCAACACATTCAGTTATAAAAGGAAAGCATTATATAAATGGTAAAAGATATTATGGTGCTTATTATGGAATGAGTGGAAATAAACCAATGACATTTCTAGGTGCTATAACTCTTGGTATAATATTACTTTCACTTGGTATCTTTTTATTCTTTTTGTTTATTAAAGTTTCAACTACAGCAACTATCACTAAAACATGGGATAATGGAAGATATGAGATGTATGATTTTGAATATTCATATAATAATAAAATATATCATGGATATGGTGATGATGATTTTGATTCAAAAAATAATTATACAATAAATGTAGGAGATAAATATACTTTATATGTAAGTCCTATAAATCCTTCAAATTATGATTTTGAAAGTAATAATGGAATAGGAGTATTCTTACTTATATTTTTTGGTGGAATTGGTACATTAATATTAGTAAGTACAATAACTACAAAAATTAAGCATAACAAAGAATTACAAATTGTTGGTGATATAAACGGCGATGGTAAAATCGATGATAAGGACTTAGAATATAGAGATGCAATAAATAGTGGTAAAAGTAAAGGCGCATTTGAAGGTACTTATCAAGCTACAAAAGAAAATGCTTATAATGAAAATAAAATATATAGGCGTTGTCCACATTGTGATTCAATTTTAGATGATAATGCTAAATTTTGTCCTAATTGTGGTTCTAATTTAAAAGAATAATAAGAACCTAAAAGATAGACAAAATAAAATAAAAATGATAAACTATTTTTAGAATAATATAAGAAAGAGGGTATGGTTATGAGAATTGCATTTCAGCTTTTATTTCATTTAGCTGTAACTGCAGCTGGTGTATTGATGATTATATTTGGTGTAAAAAATGATAATACCGCACTTTGGGTATGGGGTATAATTGTTTTAGCACTTGCAAATTTAAGTATATATTTTATAACATTTATTATTGGTCTATTAATGATTCCTGCAGCAAGAAAACAAGATTCACTTGTAGGTATTAATAAAGAGAGTATTCATAATAGAGTTAAATATTGTAAACAATGTGGAAAAGAAGTAGATTATACTATTTTAATTTGTCCTAATTGTGGCAATAAAACATATACTGAAGAAAAGCCTTTAGAGATTAAAGCAGAAGATAGCGAAAATAAATAATATTTATAAAATGAAAAATGGGTTGATATAGTCAACCCATTATTATTTATTATTATTTTTTATTTGTTTTTGGAATTGCAGTTTTAGTAACAGTTCTATATAGATAAATATCTTTTTTAAATGTTAAATCAAAGCTTCCATCAACTACATAAGATGCAGCACCATGCTGATATCTTACTGGCTTAATTTGCCTTACAAGGAGATACATTACTAATACAGTTAAAACTATACCACCGATTAAGCCCGCAGCGACACTTATTATCATTCTATTTTCACTATCTGACATTATTGCATAGAAAAGTCCAAATAGTGCAGCACCAAATATTATAAATGATAATAATGAAATAATTGTAGCCTTTATAAATGAAATAGGAAGGTTACCTGTTAATTTACCAGTTTGTCCATTCATCGCAAATTGGTATTTTTTCTCTTTATATAAAGAATTTAATGTCCATACAGGATAATATGCATAATATGCACTATTAGATTTATAATTAATAGTTGAATCTACTAAATTAACTGTATCGTAATTATAAATTGTAGAACGTAATGCATCTACAGTACCTTCTTTAATTCTTACATTAGCTCTTTCAAATGTATCTTCCTGTGAAACATCATATTTATCAGCAGCATAGCCAACAATATATGCGTTATTATAATCCTTAGCTTCTTTAAAATCGAATGGTTCAATTGATTCCATCATTTGATCATCCATCTTTTTAGAAGCATCTACTGGTAGCTTTTCAAATGCGATATCACCACCACGAATTACTTGATAATGCTTAGTTTCTTTATATCTATAATTTGAATCACTCCAAGTTCTAACTCTTGTAGCTCTAAATTTTGCCATACCACTTACTGATGCATCAAATAGCCAGTATGGAACATATAGTGATGTAACCTCTTTAACTTCGTTTAGCTTTTTGAAATCATTAGGAAGTAATATTTTACCTTTAAAATAATTATTTAAATTATTTTTAGCAGCATCCTTTTCTAATTTAAATGGAATAATATAATTTGGCTTTAAACCACCTGTTAATCTTCCTTTTAAAATTACAGGATTACCACAATATGGACATAAAGTAGAAGTAGTGTTTTCATCACACATTACCTCACCGCCACATGTTTCACATAAATAAACATTTAATTGATCATCTAAGCCGTATTCTTCGTTAGATGAAGCTTCCCAGCTGGTGTTTTCTTCAATGTTATTTGAAGCATCATTTAATTCCTTTAGGTCATTAACTTCAAATTCGGTATCACAATATTCACATTTAACCTTTTGTAATGAAGCTTCAAATTTTAATGAACCACCACAGCATGGACAAGTACATGAAAATAAATCTTGCATAAAATCACCTAACTATTTTAAATCTGAATCATCAAATCTATCACCACATTCAGGGCAGAATTTAGGTGGATTTGATGGATCTTCAGGAGTCCAGCCACATTTATTACACTTAAATACCTTTTTAGCCTCAGGCTTTTTAGCACCACATTCAGG
>Ga0247611_10011486_pt1 | contig 10212 bp, 7 predicted proteins | sample 177DNAGHGhighgp2_FD_192422 | JGI IMG/M metagenome (GOLD analysis project Ga0247611, IMG submission 192422) | Sheep rumen microbial communities from Palmerston North, Manawatu-Wanganui, New Zealand - 1770 DNA GHGhigh gp2 | ecosystem: Host-associated > Mammals > Digestive system > Stomach > Rumen ... | reverse complement strand
AGCGCCGCTGGTGCCTGACTTCGAACCGTTTCATCGGCAACGCCAAAGGCGAGTTGACTGGTGTTGAGGTTGAGGAGGTGGAGTGGCTTCCCGCACCCGAAGGCGGCCGACCGCAAATGAAACTCACTGGCCGTAAGGAAGTTATCGAGTGCGATATGGTGCTTCTGGCAATGGGATTCCTGAAGCCCGAGCACCCGCAGTACGCGCCGAACGTCTTCCTGGCTGGCGACGCCAAATCGGGCGCAAGCCTTGTGGTGCGCGCCATTGCAAGCGGCCGCGAGGTGGCTCAGCAGGTGGACGAGTACTTTAAACAATGAATTTCGCACAGTCCCGATAGTTATCGGGAACACAGATAACACAGAGTGCCGCTTCGCGGGAAATTGAAAGAAAATTTTTAATAAAATTTTTAGAAAATGATTTTCATATTTTATTGTTAACCAAAGCAATCCAAATTAATCCGAACACAACGCTCGGGTTAGTTTGGATAAGTTTGGTAAGAATGAAATTTGTGAAATTTTTTGTTTGAATTTTCTAAAAATTTCCGCCCGAAGGGCGCTGGTATAAGAAGTATAAGAAAAGGCCGAAATCAAGCCCGATTGAAAAAACATTTTCATTTTTCATCGGGCTTTTTATACATTTGGCAACCGATGAGTTTCTGGATTTAAAATCTTGTGAAGCATAGTGCGACATCTTAACTAATGAGCATAAGTCAGATACCATACGACATTAACAACAACGTGGTTGTATATTGTTCCGATGACAACACATTGCAACTCGCTGTGCAAATTTCCGACGAGACGGTTTGGCTCACACAGCAGCAGATGGTTGCGTTGTTTGATACCACAAAGCCCAATGTCAGTATGCATATCAGGAACGTTTATAATGAAGGCGAATTGGAAGAGTCGGCAACTGTTAAGGATTTCTTAACAGTTCAAAAAGAAGGTGGGCGGCAGGTCTCACGTCGTGTGCGTTACTATAATCTTGATGTCATAATTTCTGTCGGCTATCGTGTTAAATCAAAGCGCGGCACACAATTCCGCCAATGGGCAAACCGTGTACTGAAAGATTATTTATTGAAGGGATATGCTGTTAATCAGCAACTTCTGTATGTTGAGCAAAGACTTGACAACCGACTTATGGAGCACGAGAAACGGCTCGACAATGTTGAACAAAAAATCGACTTCTTTGTGCGAACCAACGCTCTGCCCGTTGAACAGGTGTTTTTCGACGGTCAGTTTTTCGAGGCGCGGGTATTGCTCGAAAAACTCATAAAAACCGCCGCACAGCGGGTTGTTATAATTGACGCGTATGTTGATGCCGCCACGTTTGAGATTCTCGATGTCCGCAACGCGGGCGTTACCGCCGACATTTATTCAGGCAAAGACCTGACCACGCTGCGCAATATCCACAACTCTGCCGCTGACGTTGAGCCGATTGACACCCACATTTGGACCGCCCCTTCGCACGACCGCTGGCTCATTGTCGATAACAACCTATACCACTGCGGCCACTCGCTTAAAGACATTGGCCGCAAACTCTCGGCCATAACCCTTTTGGGAACGCTGCCCGAAACGGTGCTTGGTGCTGTAAGATAGCGGCAAGCGAGGCTTTCGCGCGGCACATAAAAAAAACATTTTTATTTCACACAGAACATATTTATCTTTGAACAAATGTTTAATGTAAAAACAATTTGCTTATGATGAACAAGCGCATATTGTAATGCGCATTTTAAAGACATATTGTTTTATAGCGTTTTAGCTTTATTATTTGGTCACTAAAAAAACTGGACACTTTTTTAGAGATAAAACACATCCGAAGAAAAAGCCAAAATGCTCGCGTTAAGCGCGGGCTTTTTCGGTATATTTGGATGTGTAAGGTAGTCCAGTTAAATCCTTTAGTGACCAGATAGAACGATGAAGGTTCGCGCTAACATTTTTATAGTGCAACCCAATTCAGCCAAAACGCATACTTGTGAGTTTTATAGATTTTAACAAATTAAAATTTAATAAGTTATGAAGCGTTTAAAAGACAGTGCAGTCCTTTTTACAGGAATCGTTTGTTTGGCGATTCTAACAAGTTGCGGAGGTTTGAGCAAAATGGCGGATAAAGCCAAAAATGTTCAATGGAGTGTAAATCCCGAAAAACTTGAATTGCGTAATGACAGTTTGGAAGTGGAGATAACTGTAACATTTCCACCAAAATATTTCTACAAATTGGCACAGATTGAGTTGACCCCAGTTTTAAAATACAAGGATGGCGAAACTGCATTTGCAAGCAAGACCGTGCAAGGTGAGGCAGTGCAAGGCAATTACGAAATATGTTCGTTTGCCAATGGCGGCACATTCAAAACCAAATCCAAAATCCCATTCGAGTACGCAATGCGCAATTATGAACTTGTTGGTCGCATAAAGGCTTCAATGAAAGGTAAGGAATATATTGTACCCGACCAAGAACTTACAAGTGGTCAAATATACGTGAAGAACTTGAATGAAGGAGACAACAATTTTAATGTGAGCAAGCCACAAATAGAGCGGAGGACTAAAGAAAAGGTAGTTGAGTATCAAAAAAATGGCTATGCAGTGAAATATATTAGTAAGAAAAAGATGATGGCCAACAACCAACCCATATCAATATACAGTATTCCTGAAGGCGAAATGATAGTTGATGGTGTTACCAAGGATGTAAACCCGTGGATAGATGTTTATGGCGTATGGGCTAACAAATATGGTAGAATAAAAGGTACGTTTAGGGTTAAAAATTCAGAAAGTAATATTTTTACGCTGACGCCAAAAAAAGCCGCAGATTTGTCTGTAAATGTGCTTGATATAAATTACTATGTTCCACATTACTATAAAACGCCTATTACCATTGCCAAAAGTGAATCAATAGCACCAACAATCCAATCGGGTATGACGTATTTGCTCACTTTAGATGATGCTAAACATAGCAAATCAAAAATTGAAATTCCATTGAACAAAGACCGTGTTATGAAGTCGTACAGCGATATTGACAAATTGCTGTTAAGCGCTGAAAGAGCAAAAATAACGACTACGGAATATTCATTTGTGGGACAAGTGGAGCCAAAGATGAACGGAATATTTGTGGATTACATTCAGAAAGTTGGTAAACGGACATACAAAACAGGCCCATATAAAGAAGTAACCATAGAAAAGGCAGGTGCCAATTATAATATCAAATTGACTTGTACAGATTCTCGTATAAAAGAAGAATCTCTGTCTTTGAGTTCTGCGGATTTTTCAAAAGTTGAGTGGTGGAATATCGATGAATATTTAAAAAACACCAAAAGCATTGATATTCGATATACAAACGGAAATAGTTTCAATGGGACTTTTGAAGTATTGAATGGAATGGTGAAGCCACAAATAGGTGTGTACCGATATGTAAATGGTGATGTGTTTAAGGGCGATGTGTCAGGAAAGACAACAGGAGGTGCTTTTATTGAAGGAACAACCACATTTGCCGATAGAAGCACTGCAAATGGCAATTGGTTGGATAAATACCAATTGACACTAGCACAACTTTTTGAAATCGAAAAAGAAAGCACCCCTACGGCAAAGAGAAAACTTGCCGAAGAAAAGCAAAAGGAAAACGTGTATTATTCGTATGTAAAGAACGGAGATAACGCATTTCAATCGCAGAAATACGAAGATGCCAAACGATGGTACGAATATGCCCAAAATGCAAAACCCGATTATCTTGATGAAGATAAGAAACTGAATGAAAGACTGAATTACATAAGGGAAACTGTTGAAAAAGAGCAAAAAAGAAAACGACTGATAGCAAAATATGGGCAAGACAAAGGAACAAAACTCGCTAACGGCATATTGGAAATAGGTATGACAAAACAGATGGCGAAGGAGATTGCAGACCAATCTGTTTATAGAACTTCGGCAAGTCACGACTATAGAGGCAACACCATTGAGGTGTGGGAGTATGACCCAAACAAATTATTGCCTGCGTTTAATGATGCAACTAATGATATGATTAGCAATTCAAGTAGTGGTGAAGAAGTCCTTGCCATTGCTCTATTACAGGCATTTGGAGGCGCTTTTGAAGGAGACCTTAAACGACATATGCGAAGTAAAGTGAAGTACAAATACATTAAATTCAGAAACAACACGGTTGTCGAATTACGCGACCATAGCGATTATGAAGATATTGATGATTCATATAATGATATTATGAACAGTTTAATGTGGGATTTTTAATGTTACTTATTATTTTTGAATATAAAAAACAATTAAATGCAGAATTAAAATATTATGAAACAATGCAATAATTGTGGAGCACAAATGCCAGACGAAGCGAACTTTTGCGGAATTTGCGGTATCCCACTTAATACGGCACGGACAGAACCGCAAGTTGAGAGACCGCAAACCGTTGTGCAACAACCAGTTTTTCAAAGGCAGCCCACAACAGTCATAGTTCAGCAACAATCAAATGGATTAGGTAAATCAGGTTTTATTTGTGCGTTGCTTGGTTTGTTTTTTGGTTGGGTGCCAGGCATAGGATGGATTTTATGGCTTTTAGGAACGGTATTATCGTTTTTTGGTTTGTTCAAGGCGCCACGAGGAATGGCTTTTGCGGGACTGATTATTTCCTTTATTGATATAATAATCCTTTTGTTTGTCATTGGCGGCATTGCTGCATTATTCTTATAATTAGCTAGTTAAATATATTAAACTGTATCGTAAATGAATTTTTGTATATACTGCGGCACAAAAATAAGTGCCAATGACAAATTTTGTCCACAATGCGGAAAACCTATATTTGGGCACCCTGTAAATACGTCGCAAAAAATAGAAACTGACAAAGAATCGGAGTCACCGTTAGAATCAGCCCACGTACCCGATGGACAATTAGTTAGGAGTGAAGTATCTGCATCTGAAGATGCTGTAATTCAAGATTGTAAGACGGAGAGTAATAGCAGTACTGAACAAAAAAACGGAATAAGCGTATTGGCTATTGCGATGTGTTCTATAGCCGCAGTAATGCTTATCTTATTTGTCGTTTTAATGGTTATGCGGACAAGTGAACGTAATAGTGCTGTTAGTCAGACGCAAACCACGAAAACATCAAATGGCAAAACAAAAACAACCACAGAGATAGCCATTGATTTGGCAAAGAAGTGGGATGAGATTCATAATTCAAAGAAAGCCGAGGATTTCGCCAGCATATACGCTTCGCAAGTAAAATATTATCAGCAGACATACACACCTGAAATGATTGTCAAGTCCAAGCGTGACTTGTTCGCAAAAACGCCTAATTTCTTGCAAATGATTTCAAAATTCGAAGTGACAAATAATACTGATGGCAGTGTAAAAGTGCATTTTGACAAATTAGTGCAAATATCGGCAAAGGAGGCAAGGAAAACATACCCTTCATATTTGGTTGTCAAAAAGATAAAAGGGAATTGGCTGATTGTTGAGGAGAGCGATGATGTTACAGATGCGAACTTGGCGAAAAAGAAAGTAAATAGTAGCAAGAACACAAAAGGACAAACAGTAAAAAGCAACAAAACGTGTTTTGTCTCAGGGTTGAACAGATGGAAACTTTACAATCTTAATGGCGGTGATTATATATACGAGGATGGCCGCAGGTTGGAAGTTTCTCTATTTTATAATCAGTCGTATCTGGATTGTGTAATAATTGACGAAAGCGGACATCGTGAGTTTACAGGTGTTTTGTTTAATGAAGTAGGATGGGAACCTATGGACTCGGAATATGAAGATGAACATATATCTTTTGAGTCAGGGAAAAATGAGTATGTCATTGGTCAACACGATTTTGACAGCGATGGTATAGACGAACTTGTAATTGCGATGCGTTGTCCTGACCAAAATATTGTTTATGGTTTTGGTATAATTGTATATAGGGTGTATGACAGGAAAATGTGGCGTTTTGAGTGTCCCTATGTTTATGGGGACATACGTGCAACCGTAATCAACAACATAATTCGAGTTCCAAAGAATCATAGGAATTTTTGCTATGAATATGCTTTTGAAAATGGTGATTTTGTTGATTATTCTGATATGTGATTTTCCTGTATTATATTTGGTGTAATCAATATTGCGAAATGAGTATGGGGAATAATAAACCAACAATTCTATTAGGTGCTGGAGCAGCAATAGATATAAAAGCGCCAACAACACAAAAAATCACGGAAGAAATTATCAAACAAGACAAGTATACAAATTATTCTGTTAAAGACGTTTATGGGAAATGCCCCACATTTTCTGCGATTAAGAAAATATACCAGCATTTGGAGAAAAATTATTTGAGTAAACCAAATTTCGAACAAGTATTTCATATTTTGGAAATGTTGGCTTCTTATAATTGGGTTTGGTTTCGAAATTGCAAAAACCCCGAGCTTTTTTCTCTGTTTGCCCCATTCGTTGTGCCAATTACCAATATTGTCGGCCATAACGAATGGAACAATCTGTATTCTCTTATTAATCAGTGTCAAGCTGATATAATGGAAATGGTATATAAATATGATGTGGAATATATGGACAAGAAAGATTCCGATTATAAATGGTATAAGACATTTTGGAATAAATTTGAAGGATTTGATTTATTTAACCTTAATTATGATACAACCATAGAACAAAGTTTGCCAAATTATTGTGATGGATTCGTTGATGTATATGGAATAGATGTTAAAAAGTTCGACCCCAAAACATTATTCAGAAAGCGGTGCAATTATAAAGTTTGCCATTTGCACGGTAGTATTGTATATTACAATTATGAGAATTATGACGCTTATGAATATAAATCTGGCGATATGTATAAATGGAATGATGCAAGCGGTGTAATTGAAAAGATAAAGGATGGAGCCATCAAAAATAATTCATCAAATCAAGGTGGGGAGAATATTCATATAGGTCCAATAATTACTGGGTTAAGGAAACCCGACAAACTCACAGTAGTTCCATATAATTATTACCATCATTATTTGTGTACTTCAATATTGAATAATAGGTCTTTATTAATAGTTGGGTATTCATTTAGCGATTTATATATCAATGACTTAATAGAGCGTATGAATATGCTTTATGGGAAAAACAAAAGAATTGTTATTATAACCAAGTGGAACCCAATGTCATTAAAGGATGTTGATGGCAAAGTCACTAAAACTTTTCAATGTAAAGAATGGGATGTCGGAAATCATAAGGAATATATGTTCATCGAAAGAATGTTGCACGATGAAAGTTTTCTTCCAGGCGTGTTGGATTATACCATTCAGAAAAAAACGTCATTTACTTCAAAAAATGGGGATGTAAAACTGTTTGTATATGGATTTAAAAATGCAGTTAAATATCATCGCAAAGAAATAGTCGAATTCCTGACAAAATAAACTATACCTTTCAATAATTGTGCATTGGTAAAATCGTGTAAATGGAGATTATGTTGACTGCGCAGATTTTGAATAGGTACAAATACAATGTCATACCCGTGTGTGTGATGCAGTTTAACAATCCGTTTTAGTTTGTCCTAATCTACAGATGTCTTGCGTAATCCATTCTCTCGTGAAGGATGCGGACAATTAGTGCTCGGCCGTTTGCCTGCACAATGTAGAACACCATATGTTTGCGTACGTGGCAGGTTCTGATGCCTGGAATGATTTCGTCGTAAGGTCTTCCTGCTGTCTGCAGCGCGGCGGCTATTTCGTCCATAATGGCGCAAAGGGTGTTGTAGTATGCATCGGCTTGTTTCTCTGACCACGTGTCGGCGGTGTATTCCCAAATATGGTACATACGCAACAATACCACAAATTATGCTGAAAAAGAGATAATGGTGTAGTTGTAAATGGTGTTTAAATTGTATTCTAAACCACAAATTAGCATAACTCATTTATTTACAGCGCACACCAAACCATATACGGTGGTATTTTAATGCAGTCATTTTCAACTGAAAACATTTTGGGGTGAATAATGAACGCATTGCCTATTTTGCCTTGAAACTTCTCGCGGAATTTGGTTAAAGAAGTTGTCGTATAGTTTTTTGACGACTTCACTTCTATCGGGCAGACTTTGAAATTCGTTTTGCTTTCGTTCGAGAGAAGGAAATCGATTTCCATTGAATTTCTGTGCTTTTCGCGGTCGTATTCGTTATAAAAATAGAGATTCTTCCCTTTAGCCCGAATCATTTGAGCCACAGCGTTTTCGTATATCATACCTTCGTTGAGTGAGAGTTTCCCGTTCATAATGTCGCGGTACAGGCCGTTCGTTGTCAGTTCGTTCTCGTTGAACGCCAAACTGACCAGCAGCCCCGTGTCGCCCATATAACATTTCACTTGCGAGTCGTTTTTGTTAAGCGCGAATCCGACGTTTGGGTCGTTGCATTTGTAACACAAATTGCACATCATCGAGTCGTTGAGCCAAAACAGAGGCTCGTCGTATTTGGCGAAAGTTGCGGAACCGCTTGAGTCGAATTGTGTCAGTTCGATTTTTTTCTCGTGAGTCGACAGTGCGCCAGGGATATTCTCGAACAAGGCCGAAACTTTTGATTTGTACCGCCGCGAGGCTTTTTTTATATCATCTTGATACAGAGCAATAATATCGCGTTTTTCAACATCGCTGGCCGAAAAATCACAATCATTTTCAATGTACGCGACAATGCTTTGCGGCATTCCGCCCACCAGCATATATTCCCTGAAAAGGCGCATTGCCTTGCTGTGGAATGCTTCGTCGAGCGGTTTCCGCGCCTGCCAGCACGTTTGAATGTATTCAAGCAGCAGTTCTTCGCCGCGTGCTTTGGCAAATTCTTCAAAATCACACGGATACATTTTCATTTTTCGTTCTTCCGACGGAATTGTAATGTCGGCGACATTCTCTTGTATCGAAATCAGCGAACCTGTCTCAATGAAATCGTACCGTCCGTCGGCGACTAAATATTTTACCGCTTCGCGCGCTTTCGGAAATTTTTGTATTTCGTCAAAGATTATCAGCGATTCCCGTCGATAGAGTTTCACGTTGTATTCCAATGAGATAGTCTGATAAAAAACGTCAAGATTGTTCAGATTGTCCGAAAAATTGTCGGTTATCCGTTTCGGAACGTTGGCAAAATCAATCACAACATACGATTTGTACTCTTGCTCACCGAATTTCCTTGCGATTGTCGATTTGCCAATACGCCTTGCACCTTCTATCATAAGTGCTTTGGTTCCGTTGGTTGTTTGCTTCCAGTTAAGCAGTTTTTGATATGTTGTGCTTCGTTCAATGTTCATAATGAATGCTTTTTTAACAGTGCGCAATGTACAAATTTTACTAATTGATAATTGTGCGCAAAGTAATTTTTCTTAAAAATAGTAGTTGTGCGCAGAGTAATTTTTATTAAAAACGATAGCAATGCGCAGTGTTTGCTTAAAAAAACAATGCAAATCTGTTCTCCCGATAATTATCGGGACAGTGTCATCTGCGTTCTAATTTTCTGTGCGTGGTTTCCAATTCGTAATAAAAACTCGTAATTAGAAACACAAATAATACATTTTGGTTATTATTTGTAATAAAATGTTGATTTTTGCACCGTGATTATTTAAAAGTGTAAAAGAAATAATGCAAAGAATGACAGATTGAAAAAACAGCGAAAAACTGTGCCCCCGATAGGGGCTGTGTCATCAGTGCGAATCATAAAGTATTGAAACAATGAAAATTCCATTCACCAAAATGCACGGCCTGGGCAACGATTACATCTACGTTGACGTTACCCGCAATGAGTTGCAAAACCCTGAGCGACTGTCGGTTCTGTGGAGCGACCGCCACAAGGGCATCGGCAGCGACGGGCTGGTGCTCATCGGGCGCTCGGAGGTGGCCGATTTCAGTATGCGCATCTTCAATGCCGACGGCTCGGAGGCGCTAATGTGCGGAAACGCGTCGCGCTGCATTGGCAAATATCTGCACGACAATCATTTGACTGATAAAACCGAAATCCGTCTCGAGACGCTTTCGGGCATCAAAATCATCCGCCTGAACCTTGCCGCCGACGGCTCGGTGGAGACCGTGACGGTGGATATGGGCGAGGGCTGCCCAATGGGTGTCATTGGGTTGGGCGGACAGGAGCATCTGCTTGTGGGTGAGCGGATTGAGGCTTGCGGACACGTCTTCAACGCCACGGCCATCAATATGGGCAATCCGCACCTGGTGCTTTTTGTGCAGAACGCCGAACTTGCGCCCGTGGCCGAAGTGGGCG
>Ga0247611_10011484_pt1 | contig 10212 bp, 9 predicted proteins | sample 177DNAGHGhighgp2_FD_192422 | JGI IMG/M metagenome (GOLD analysis project Ga0247611, IMG submission 192422) | Sheep rumen microbial communities from Palmerston North, Manawatu-Wanganui, New Zealand - 1770 DNA GHGhigh gp2 | ecosystem: Host-associated > Mammals > Digestive system > Stomach > Rumen ... | reverse complement strand
ATATGACAAAGAAGATCCGCAACAATATAACTACTTCCTCCTATGAATATGAAATCATTTTCCGAAGCCGATGATTTCGCCTCTTCGTATGCTTGGGCTACAGTGGGGTAGGTGTTTCCAGACAATCCGTATTCTTTCGCTAATTCTCCTACTTGCTGGGCAGGGATTGCCCGATGGTTGTTCGCCTGAGTAAAATAATAGACGGCATTCTTTGGAAGCATTGACAATACATTTCGTATGTCTTTATCATCCACCATTCCAAAGACAATGTGTAACCGGTCACATGGAACAGAACTTATTTGCGGAGCCAGATACTTCCATCCTCCTACGTTGTGTCCCGTATCGCAAATGATTAAAGGATGAGTGCTAAGTGTTTGCCATCGTCCCATCAATCCTGTGTTCTTGCAAACATTAGCCAGACCCTTTTGTATGTGTTCGGGATGGATAAAAGGGAGTCTCTTTATCGCACATAAGATAGTGCGGAGATTCTTCTTCTGATAGCTGCCTTTAAGTTCGAATTCATATTGGTCACACTCGCTTTTGTCGATGTCTTCAGCAAAATAGATCGGTGCGTCCATCTCCTTGGCTTTATTCTCAAAGACAGGGCGTGTCTCCTTTGTCGTCTCTCCGATAACAACAGGAACCTGATGCTTGATAATACCGGCTTTCTCACTTGCAATCTGTGCCAGTGTGTTACCAAGAAACTGTGTGTGGTCGAATGAAATGTTGGTGATTACACTAAGAATTGGAGTGATGATGTTCGTGCAATCAAGTCGTCCGCCAAGTCCGACCTCAATTACTGCTATGTCAACTTTCTCCTCGGCAAAATACTTGAAAGCCAGAGCTGTGGTCAACTCGAAAAAAGAGGGAGATAAATGATGGATTCTCTTGCTATTTAGATGCTTGAAGTCTTCAACAAACCGGATGACATATTCCTCACTAACGGGAATCCCGTTAACACGGATGCGTTCACGGAAATCAATTAAGTGGGGTGATGTATACAACCCCACTTTATATCCTGCTTCCTGCAATATGCTTGCTAAAGAATGAGAAACGCTTCCTTTGCCATTTGTCCCTGCTATATGAATGGTCTTGAAGTTCTTGTGCGGATGACCATAGTGTGCATCCAGTATCTCTGTTGTCTGTAGTCCCGGCTTATAGGCTGAGGCTCCGACATGCTCGAATACTGGAGTGGAATTAAACAGGTACTCAATGGTTTCTTTGTAAGTCATGAAGACAAACGATTAATCCTTAGTTGAAGTAGTTCTTGAATCTGTCAAAAATTGATTTTTTCGTTAGCGAGTCTCCCTTGAAGTTGTCGCTATGACGTAAGTGCTCAAGCGTCTCTTTCTCACTTCTGCTTAATTCCTTTGGAACATAGACACTTATGTTTACGACTAAATCACCCGTCCCGCTGCCATATCCTTGAACTGCTGGCAAGCCTTTTCCTCTCAGTCGGAGTGTCTTTCCCGGTTGTGTACCAGGTTCAATCTTAATCTTGACTTTCGTCTCTTCGATGGTTGGGATCTCCACTTCTCCACCAAGTGCAGCTGTCGGGAAGTCAAGTAAGAGGCTATAGATGACATCTTGTCCGTCACGTACAAACACATCATCTTTCTTTTCTTCGATAAAGACCTGGATGTTTCCGTTGATGCCATTATGCTGTCCTGCATTTCCTTTTCCGGGAACATTCACAACCATTCCTTCAGCAACGCCGGCAGGAATCTTTATCTCTACCACTTCCTCGCCTTTGACGACACCCGTACCTCCACATTCATGGCATTTGTTCTTGATGACCGTTCCTTCGCCATGACAGGTCGGACACTCGCTTTGAGTCTGCATCATGCCAAGCATGGTACGAACCGTCTTTATCACAACGCCTTGTCCATGACATGTCGGACAGGTTTCTGATCCGCTGCCGTTTTCAGCACCACTACCATGACAATGGCTACAAGTAATATCTTTCTTTACCTTGAACTTTTTCGTGACACCAGTCGCTACTTCTTGTAGTGTGAGCTTTACCTTCAAGCGCAGGTCTGCACCACGGTATTGCGCATGCTGACCGCTTCCACCTCCAAAGCCACCGAATCCGCCAAAGCCGCCAAACCCTCCGTGACCGCCAAAGACGTCACCAAACATGGAGAAAATGTCATCCATGGAGAAGCCGCCTCCTGAGAAGCCGCCACCCAAGTTAGGACCGTCAAAGCCGAACTGGTCATATTGCTGACGTTTCTGCTGGTCACTCAGCACGCTATATGCTTCGGCTGCTTCCTTGAACTTCTCTTCAGCCTCTTTGTTATCGGGGTTCCGGTCGGGATGATACTTGATGGCTATCTTCCTATATGCCTTCTTTATCTCATCTTCTGAGGCATTCTTGCTCACTCCTAATACCTCGTAGTAATCTCTTTTTTGTGCCATTTTGCATCACTTGTATTATTGACCGACTGCTACTTTCGCATGGCGTATGACCTTGTCGTTAAGGGTATATCCAGTCTGAACACAGTCAATGACCTTCCCCTTTTTATCATCCCCCATACCGGGCACCATTGCTATTGCCTCATGGAAATCCACGTCGAAGTCCTTGTCCTCAGTCTCAATCTTATGGACTCCAAGTCCTTCTAATGTCTTGGTGAATTTCTTGAAGATTAATTCCATGCCTTCTCTGATGGCATTGGAATCGTCTGTATGTGTATCAGCTAATGCCCGCTCAAAGTCATCCAGAACGGGAAGAATGGCTGTAATCGTTTTTTCTCCACCGTTAAGGATAAGCTCAGCTTTTTCCTTGAGCGTTCTCTTTTTGTAATTCTCGAACTCAGCAATAGTGCGAAGGAGCTGATCGCGAAGCTTTGCATTCTCTTCCTGTGCTGCTTCTAATGGATCAACAGCATCTTCTTCCTTGACATCATCCGCAGAACACTCAGATGTCTGTTCTTCGTTTTTCACTTCCTCATTCTCAGCACTTGTGTTCTCCAGGTTCTCGTCTTCAATATTTATTTTCTTTTTTTCACTCATAATATTGATATTAATTTGTTCTGAAAAGCATAATGCAAATAGTGTGCCAAACTATTGATTATACATTCGTGCCTTCTGTTCCTTTATTTGTTCGTCGTAAATATAATCATCATAGGTCATGAGCTTGTCTATTGTACCGTTTGGAGTCAGTTCGATGATACGGTCTGCAACAGTATTGATGAACTCATGGTCATGGGATGCAAACAGAATGTTCCCCTTGAACTGGACGAGATTATTGTTGAATGCCTGGATGGACTCCAAGTCGAGATGGTTTGTCGGTGTGTCGAGGATGAGGCAATTTGCATTCTTCAGCTGCATCCTCGCAATCATGCATCGCATCTTTTCTCCTCCAGACAAGACATTTACCTTTTTCTCAACCTCTTCCTGCTTAAAGAGCATACGGCCAAGGAATCCCTTCATGGTCACTTCATTTCCCGGACCGTATTGGCTGAGCCAGTCGACAAGGTTCAAGTCGCTCTGGAAAAATGCGGTGTTGTCGAGTGGCAGATAGGCTGTCGTGATAGTAATTCCCCATTTGAATGTACCCGCATCAGCCTGACGGTTACCGTTGATAATCTCAAACAGTGCTGTCATAGCCTTGGGATTGTGGGATAGGAAGACTGTCTTCTGACCTTTTTCGATGTTGAATGACACTTTGTCGAAAAGCACTGTGCCGTCTGTATCGACAGCTTTCAGTCCTTCTACTTCAAGAATCTGATTGCCCGGTTCACGTTCCATAGAGAAGATAATCCCAGGATATTTGCGTGAAGAGGGGCGGATTTCTTCAACATTAAGCTTTTCCAGCATCTTTTTACGGCTTGTCGTCTGCTTAGACTTAGCCACATTAGCTGAGAACCTACGGATGAACTCTTCCAGCTGTTTGCGCTTCTCTTCTGCTTTCATTCGTTGATTCTGGGCTTGGCGCAGAGCTAATTGCGAACTCTCATACCAGAAAGAATAGTTACCGGAGAAGATGGTTACCTTTCCAAAGTCGATGTCCACGGTCTGTGTGGAAACCGCATCAAGGAAGTGACGGTCGTGAGAGACAACAAGCACGCATTGCTCCAGATTCGACAAATACTCTTCTAACCATTGTACTGTATCAAGGTCAAGGTCGTTGGTAGGTTCGTCCAACAGCAAGTTGTCAGGATGTCCGAATAATGCTTTGGCAAGCATCACACGTACTTTCTCGTTGTTTGACAGTTCTGCCATCATCTTATAATGTGCATCTTCCTTGACACCAAGGTTCTGTAAGAGCTGTGCTGCCTCACTCTCTGCCTCCCATCCATTCATTTCAGCAAACTTCAGTTCCAGGTCAGCAGCACGATTTCCGTCTTCTTCGGTCATCTCAGGCTTGGCATACAATGCCTCACGTTCTTTCATGTTCTTCCAGAGTGGCTGATGTCCCATCAGTACTGTATCCATGACAGTGAAGTCGTCAAACTTGAAGTGATCCTGATCGAGGACAGACATACGTTCTCCAGGACCGAGTTCAACACTTCCTTTGTTAGGCTCCAGCTCTCCGCTGATAGCTTTCAGAAGTGTTGATTTCCCCGCACCATTGGCACCGATAATGCCGTAAATGTTGCCGGCGGTGAATTTCATATTAACGTCTTTGTAAAGTACTCGCTTTCCGAATTGGATAGCCAAATTGGTAACCGTTATCATTTCTTTATATCTGCTTTTTAAATTTGGTGCAAAATTACATTTTTTTTGTCTAATATTAGCATGTTAGATGATTTTTGTGTATGTTTGCAGTATGAAACGAGCTATTATTGTCGGTGCCTCATCAGGATTAGGCATGGAAGTAACCAAGATACTGTTAAATGATGGATGGTATGTTGGTATCGCAGCACGAAGAACTGATGTGCTGGCAGAAATAAAGAATGAGTTCCCGGAAAGAGTTATAACAGCCCATATAGATGTAACAAAAGAGGATGCAGCAGCATCCCTGTTGGCTTTGAGCTCTGAGCTGGGAGGTCTCGATTTGTATTTCCATGCTTCAGGCATCGGCAGTCAGAATCTGTCTCTTCTTCCTGAAATAGAGAATGCAACCGTCGATACAAATGTGGTGGGGTTTACGAAGATGATTGATGCGATGTATACCTATATGGCAAACCATGGCGGAGGACATATTGCCGTCATATCATCCATAGCAGGAACGAAAGGACTTGGGCCTGCACCGTCGTATAGTGCAACAAAAGCATTCCAAAGCACATATATTCAGGCTTTGGAACAACTGGCAAATACACAACATCTTCCAATACGTTTTACGGACATCAGACCCGGGTTTGTGGATACTCCCCTCTTAAAGGGAGGGAAGTATCCGTTATTGATGACACCCAAATATGTTGCAAACAAAATAGTAAAAGCCATTTACGCCCAACGCCATGTTCAAATGGTTGACTGGAGATATGCCATCCTGACTTATTTATGGAGGTTAATCCCCAATTGGCTATGGAGAAGGCTGGTTCTTGTCAAAGGCGACAAATAGGCAGAAGAGTTATTCGTAATGCCTTAACCTGACATCAATATTCTCCTTTTCAAGCAGAGTGGGGAGGGCACTGACATCTGTCTTGCTAAAATGATAGGGGAACAACACTTTCGGCTTGATGATCTTAGCTGCATTTATCAGCTGGTCAGTTGTCATCGTATAAGGCTGATTACACGGAAGGAAAGCAATATCGATGTCCTTAATCTTGCTCATCTCCGGAATGTCTTCAGTGTCACCGGCAATGTAAATCCTCAGTCCGTCTATTGTCAGGATATATCCGTTATCTCTTCCTTTGGGATGGAATTGAGTGTGTCCCGGTGTGGTGTTATAGGCAGGGACAGCTTCAACTTTAATCACATCAGATAGTCGGGTGCTGTCACCATTTGCCATGAAAAAGCCTTTGCCAAGCATGTCTGCACAGCGTTTATTCGTGATTATCTGAGTGCTGTTCTGGCTTAACTCGTCAATGGCTGTTTTATCGAAATGGTCGCCATGCTCGTGAGTGATGAAAAGATAATCGGCTTTAGGCATTGCTGAATAATCAATGCTGCGATTTCCAAGCTTGCTGACGGGATCAATTTGGATCTCCTCTCCATCATAGTTAATACGGATGCTTGCATGGACTAATGCATAGAACTTTATCGTTTTACCACTTGGAGTCTTAAAGACATCAATCTCTGTGTTTTCTTTTGTTACAGGCATCTTAGCGTCTGTCCATGCTATATACCCGCCTTTAAGATTGACCACTCTATAACCATTGTCACTGAGAAGGCTGGCAGCATTAGCAGACCGTCTTCCACTCCTGCAATATACAGCAACAGATTTGTTGGTGCTCAGTTGCTTTTTTGCCATCTCGATGAAATTCTCTTGTTTCACATCGATGTTGACAGCACCTTCTAAATGCCCGTCTGTGAACTCTTCAATGGTCCTGACATCAACTAACTGTACTTCAGGTTCTTGGATTAGTTGTGCGAAAGCCTTGACATCTGCATTTTCATAATTCTGCTGACTGCATGTTATACCGGCATTTATACCTAAAATACCCAGTAAAAAAGTAATTGCTTTGTTCATATAATTGTTAAGTTAGTAATTATTTATAATAAAAAGAATAATGACACACCAATGACAGAGATGATAGCACCAGCAACACCACGGAATGTAATGGGCTGACGGAAAATCCAGTAAGATGGGAGAAGAATGAGAATTGGCGTTATGGCCATAATAGTGCTTGCTATGCCTGCTGCCGTATATTGTACAGCCATTAATGAAAAGCCTACCCCGATAAAAGGTCCAGTCAAGACGGCAACCAGCATAGCCCACAGTCCTTTGTGTTCTTTCAGGCTGGATTGCATCTGTCCGGCTTTTCCACTGACCAATAACCAGGCAGAAAAGCAGAATAATCCGGCAACACAACGTATCATGTTAGACGAGAAGGGCAGATATAACTCTATTGAAGGAAGAATGTCTGACGGTACATCTGCCACATAATTGTCTAATCCTATTTTGCTGAATACGAGTCCTATTCCCTGGCCTAAGCCGGCACCGATACCGAATAGTATGCCTTTTGTGGGAAGTTTCAATGAGACATGATGCTTTTCATTACGTCCAAGAATGGAAATAGCGATACCAAATAATGTTACTGCCATGGCAAATAATGCAGACCAGGATAGTTTCTGGTTTAACATGAACCATGCCGCAATGGTTGTGAACATTGGAGCTAACGTCATGAATAGCTGCCCATATCGTGAACCAATTGTCAGGTAACTGTTGAAAAGACACCAGTCGCCGAAGAAGTAGCCGATAACACCAGACGCAAGGAGCCATCCCCATGTGAGCTTACTGGCATACATCGGGTAGGGATACCCCCATATCCACCACATCAAGCATGCTGATATGAGAAGAGCAACAGACATTCTCCATACATTCATAACAAAGACTCCAAGTCGTTTGCTGCCAATCTCACTTGCTATGGCAGCTATTGTCCAGGAGAATGCAACTCCGAGAGAGATAAGTTCACCTATATATCTCATAAGTGTACTTGTTGTCCGTTATTAATTACTTTCTGGTATGCCAACCGTTCATCTCCATTCTTCAAATAGATGATTCCGCAATATGTGAAGCCGTTTTTCAATAATATATGTTGCATCGTTTTGTTATCATCATGTGTGTCAATTCTGATGTTGTCCGTTTTAGAAAAACAAAACTCCAACACAGCTTCCATTATTCCATGCTCAGATGATTTACTTGCTATTCGATGAATGACATAATAGGGGAGGTCTTCAACGAGCCATTTACCTTTGTAAATAGTCTGATAAGTAGGTTCAGGACAAGGAAGGAATGCAAACGTGCCGACAGGAATACCATTAGAATTCTCCACAATATAACTATTGCCAGATTCAATATCACTGATGAAGGTATCCTCAAGTGGATACCCAACGGGCCACTGATGGAGGTTGCCGTTCTTACGCATATAGTCTCTGGCTTCATCACGAAGGCACAGGATATCTGAAAGATCTTCAATCAATGATTTTCTAATGGTGTAATTCATAATTATAAAGGAGAATATACTTTTGGTACATTCTCCTCATATATAAAACCTTAAACTACATGTTCATACCACCATCGACCTGAATAACCTGACCACTTACATAGCTTGATAAATCAGAAGCTAAATAAACAGCAGTGTTGGCAATGTCATCTACCGTTCCACCACGGCGAAGAGGTATTTTCTGACACCATTCTTTGCGGATCTCTTCAGACAGAGCCTGAGTCATTGCTGTATCAATGAAGCCCGGAGCAATGGCGTTGGCGCGGATACCCTTTGGTCCCATCTCTTGAGCTATGGATTTTGCCAGTGCAATAAGTCCGGCTTTAGATGCTGCGTAATTTGCCTGACCGGCATTACCATGCACACCAACAACACTGGCCATATTAATGATAGAACCTCCACGTTGACGCATCATGATGGGTACACATGCGTGAATGAAGTTGAAAGCACTTTTCAGGTTCACGTTGATGACTGCGTCCCATTGTTGCTCAGACATACGAAGCATCAGTCCGTCCTTGGTGATTCCTGCGTTATTAACAAGAATGTCAATAGTACCAAATTCTTCTTTTACCAGCTTTACTACTTCTTCTGTCTGGGTAAAGTCAGCCGCATTACTTGCATAACCTTTTGCTTTTACACCTTTACTGGCAATCTCTGCTTCCGTAGCAAGCCCGTTTTCATCAATGATAAGGTCTGTAAAAGCTATGTTAGCACCTTCTTCTGCAAACTTGAGCGCAATTGCCTTACCAATTCCGCGTGCAGCTCCTGTGATGAGAGCTGTCTTACCTTGTAATAATCCCATTTTATGTATTGATATGTTAATAATAAACTACTTGACAGGTCTTCTTCCTAAAGCACCATAAACAACCTTAGCAACAAGAGGCTTACTTGTTTCTTCTGTCATCCCATGACCGATACGGCCATAGATGAACGGTACTTCCAGACCTTTTATACAATAATGTGTGATATCTGCTACCAGATCGATGTCCTCAATGTCAAATTCACCATCAGCTTTTCCTTCTGCATATACACGGCGGAACAGTTCTATTTCGTCTTCATCAAAGTTCTTACGGACTTTTTCTACAGTCCAGATGTTCCGGAAAAACTCAGCACGCAGATTACCGTTGCGGACAACGGTTTCTTTAATCATGCTTAGATGGGTATAGATTAATTCAATAATCTTATCTTGAGGACGGATTTTTTTAGCAGCTACTTCATCAAGTCTCTCACTGAGACGTTCAAGTTCACTCTCAATGACGGCATAGTATACATCTTCTTTACTTTTAAAGTAGGTGTATAGTGTTCTCCTACCTTTACCAGAGGCAACAGCAATGTCATTCATGGTTGTGTTGGCTATGCCATTCTTAGCAAATAATTGCCTGGCGACATCAACTAGTTTTTGTCTTGTTTTCGATATTGACATTTCTTGCTCCTTCCCGAATAGTTAAATTGCACATGGCTATTGTTGTGTGCAAAATTATCATTTTTATTTGAATCCTCCAAATTTCTGCATATTTTTTGAAAATATTTAGAGAATTATTTGTTTAAATCAAAAAAAAGGCGTACCTTTGCACCCGCAAAACGATAATATCGCGGAGTGGAGCAGTTGGTAGCTCGCCAGGCTCATAACCTGGAGGTCGCATGTTCGAGTCCTGCCTCCGCAACTTAATGAAGTTGTAACAGTCTCCTAATAAGAATGTTACAACTTTTTTTAATGTGATAACTGATGCTTAAATAGTATAACTACAGATTCTTTAAAGGGACAATCTTTACTCATGGATTATAAACTTTCATCAAAATATAAACCTACAGGTGATCAGCCAGAAGCTATTGCGCAGTTGACGGAGGGTATTAAACGAGGTGATAAAGCGCAGGTGCTACTTGGAGTGACTGGTTCTGGTAAAACATTTACGGTTGCCAACGTAATAGCTAATTGTGGACTTCCTACATTAATCCTCAGTCATAATAAGACTTTAGCCGCTCAGCTATATGAAGAGATGAAAGGTTTCTTCCCTGAAAATGCCGTTGAGTATTATGTTTCATATTATGATTATTATCAGCCCGAAGCATATTTGCCGGTCACAGACACATATATAGAAAAAGACCTTGCCATCAATGATGAGATAGACCGGCTGCGCTTGTCATCCGTCTCTTCACT
>Ga0247611_10011483_pt1 | contig 10215 bp, 5 predicted proteins | sample 177DNAGHGhighgp2_FD_192422 | JGI IMG/M metagenome (GOLD analysis project Ga0247611, IMG submission 192422) | Sheep rumen microbial communities from Palmerston North, Manawatu-Wanganui, New Zealand - 1770 DNA GHGhigh gp2 | ecosystem: Host-associated > Mammals > Digestive system > Stomach > Rumen ... | reverse complement strand
AGGCGGTAGCTCCTTCTACGTTATGGCTGCTGTAGTTGATGGTAAGGTGCAGGGTGTCGGTACTGGGGCAATCCTGCTCGTTGAGGTAGGCGTATTCGTATGTGCCAGAGACTGTATAGGTGCTGTCATGCCAGGTGTAGCGGTCTGTTGCCGTATCTGTCAGGGCATTATGCGTTCCATAATGGATGGTTATGTGGAGGGTGTCAGTGCTGGGGCAGTTGTCCGTATTGGTGTAGTAGTATGTGTAATTCCCTGTGGTTTGGTATTCTGTGCCGTGCCATGTGTAGGCTTCACAGGCGGTGCCGGTGATGGTGATGTGTGAGCCGTAATGGATGGTAAGGTGGAGGGTGTCAGTGCTGGGGCAGTTCTCGGAATTGGTGTAGCCGAATGTGTAATCCCCTGTAGTTTGGTATTCTGTGCCGTGCCATGTGTAGGTCTCGCAGGCGATGTCGGTGACTGTATTGTGTGTGCCGTTATGGATGGTTAAGTGGAGTGTATCGGTGCTGGGGCAGTTGTCGGAATTGGTGTAATTGTATGTGTAATTCCCTGTGGTTTGGTATTCTGTGCCGTGCCAGGTATAGGTATCGCAGGCAGTGTCGGTGATGGTGTTGTGTGAGCCGTAATGGATGGTGAGGTGGAGGGTGTCCGTGCTGGGTGCGCCTTGGTCATTCGTATAGGTATAGGTGTATTGGCCGGAGGTGGTATAGGTCGTCCCATGCCAGGTGTAGCTTTCGCAGGCGGTAGCTCCTTCTACGTTATGGCTGCTGTAGTTGATGATAAGGTGCAGGGTGTCGGTACTGGGGCAATCCTGCTCGTTGAGGTAGGCGTATTCGTATGTGCCAGAGACTGTATAGATACAGTCGTGCCAGGTGTAGCGGTCTGTTGCCGTATCTGTCAGGGCATTATGCGTTCCATAATGGATGGTTAGGTGGAGGGTGTCGGTGCTGGGGCAGTTGTCGGAATTAATGTAGCCGTATGTGTAATCTCCTGTGGTTTGGTATTCTGTACCATGCCATGTGTAGGTCTCACAGGCGGTGTCGGCGACTGTATTGTGTGTGCCGTAATGGATGGTTAGGTGGAGTGTGTCAGTGCTGGGGCAGTTGTCGGAATTAATGTAACCGTATGTGTAATCCCCGGTAGTTTGGTATTCCGCTCCGTGCCATGTGTAGGTCTCACAGGCCGTGTCGGCGATGGTGTTGTGTGTGCCGCTATGGATGGTTAGGTGGAGGGTGTCAGTGCTGGGGCAGTTGTCGGAATTGGTGTAGTCGTATGTATAAATCCCTGTGGTTTGGTATTCTGTGCCGTGCCAGGTATAGGTATCGCAGGCAGTGTCGGTGATGGTGTTGTGTGTGCCGTAATGGATAGCTAGGTGGAGGGTGTCTGTGCTGGGGCAGTTGTCAGAATTGGTGTAGCCGAATGTGTAATCCCCTGTTGCCAGGTATTCTGTGCCATGCCAGGTGTAGGTCTCACAGGCGGTGTCGGCGATGGTGTTGTGTGTGCCGTAATGGATGGTTAGGTGGAGGGTGTCGGTGCTGGGGCAGTTGTTGGAATTGGTGTAGTAGTATGTGTAATCCCCTGTGGTTCGGTATTCTGTGCCGTGCCAAGCGTAGGTATCACAGGCGGTGTCGGTGAGGTTGTTATGTGTGCCGTAATGGATGGTAAGGTGGAGGGTGTCAGTGCTGGGGCAGTTGTTCGTATTGGTGTAGCCGTATGTGTAATCCCCTGTGGTTTGGTATTCCGATCCGTGCCAGGTGTAGGTTTCACAGGCCGTGTCGGTGATGGTGTTGTGTGTGCCGTTGTGGATGGTGAGGTGGAGGGTGTCGGTGCTGGGTGCGCCTTGGTCATTCGTATAGGTATGGGTGTATTGGCCGGAGGTGGTATAGGTCGTCCCATGCCAGGTGTAGCTTTCGCAGGCGGTAGCTCCTTCTACGTTATGGCTGCTGTAGTTGATGGTAAGGTGCAGGGTGTCGGTACTGGGGCAATCCTGCTCGTTGAGGTAGGCGTATTCGTATGTGCCAGAGACTATATAGGTGCTGTCGTGCCAGGTGTAGCGGTCTGTTGCCGTATCTGTCAGGGCATGATGCGTTCCGTAATGGATGGTTAGGTGGAGGGTGTCCGTGCTGGGGCAGTTGTCGGAATTGGTGTAGTCGTATGTATAATCCCCTGTGGCCAGGTATTCTGTACCATGCCAGGTGTAGGTTTCACAGGCTGTGTCGGTGATGGCGTTGTGTGTGCCATTATGGATAGTTAGATGGAGGGTGTCGGTACTAGGGCAATTGTCGGAATTGGTGTAGTTGTATGTGTAATCCCCTGTGGTTTGGTATTCTGTGCCGTGCCATGCGTAGGTCTCACAGGCAATGTCGGCGATGGTGTTATGTGTGCCGTAATGGATGGTAAGGTGGAGGGTGTCAGTGCTGGGGCAGTTGTCGGAATTGGTGTAGCTATATGTGTAATCCCCTGTGGTTTGGTATTCTGTGCCGTGCCAGGTGTAGGTCTCACAGTCAGTATCGGCGATGGTGTTGTGTGTGCCGTTATGGATGGTGAGGTGGAGAGTGTCCGTACTAGGGCAGTTGTCGGAATTGGTGTAGCTATATGTGCAATCCCCTGTGGTTTGGTATTCTGTGCCGTGCCATGTGTAGGCTTCACAGGCGGTGTCAGTGATGGAGTTATGTGTGCCGTAATGGATGGTTAGGTGGAGGGTGTCGGTGCTGGGGCAGTTGTCGGAATTAATGTAGCCGTATGTGTAATCTCCTGTGGTTTGGTATTCTGTCCCATGCCATGTGTAGGTATCGCAGGCCGTGTCGGTGATGGTGTTGTGTGTGCCGCCATGGATGGTAAGGTGGAGGGTGTCGGTGCTGGGACAGTTGTCGGAATTGATGTAGCCGTATGCGTAATCCCCTGTGTTTCGGTATTCCGCTCCGTGCCATGTGTAGGCTTCACAGGCAGTGTCAGTGATGGAGTTATGTGTGCCGTAATGGATGGTTAGATGGAGGGTGTCGGTGCTAGGGCAGTTGTCGGAATTGGTGTAGCTATATGTGTAATCCCCTGTGGTTTGGTATTCTGTTCCGTGCCAGGTATAGGCTTCACAGGCCGTGTCGGCGATGGTGTTGTGTGTGCCGTAATGGATGGTTAGGTGGAGGGTGTCAGTGCTGGGGCAGTTGTCCGTATTGGTGTAGTCGTATGTGTAATCTCCTGTGGTTTGGTATTCTGTGCCATGCCATGTGTAGGCTTCACAGGCGGTGTCAGTGATGGAGTTATGTGTGCCGTTATGGATGGTTAAGTGGAGGGTGTCGGTGCTGGGGCAGTTGTCGGAATTGATGTAGCCGTATGTGTAATCTCCTGTGGTTTGGTATTCTGTCCCATGCCAAGTGTAGGTCTCGCAGGCAGTGTCGGTGATGGTGTTGTGTGTGCCGCTATGGATGGTGAGGTGGAGGGTGTCTGTGCTGGGTGCGCCTTGTTCGTTAGTATAGGAATAGGTATAGGTGCCAGAAGTTGTGTAAACGCTACCATACCAGAGGTAGCTTTCGCAGGCGTTTATTTCATATACATTGTGGCTGCTGTGAATTATGGTCAGGCGGAGAGTGTCAGTGCTGGGGCAGTTATCTGGGCTGAGGTAGGAAAAGAGGTATAAGCCGGAGGCTGTGTAGGTGGTGTCGTGCCAGGTGAAGTTTTGGAGTGCGACGGTATCGATATTATGATGGGAGGACTGGAGAACCGTAAGGTGGAGGTGACTGATAGTGTCGAAAAGGGTGTGGTGCGTGGTGTCATAGTAGTTGCCAGAGGTGAGGGTTGGCATATTGTGCCAATGAAGGGTGTCGGGAAGACAGGTGGCAAGGGTGTCGATTTGGTAGGTGGTGCGTTGGATGGTTCCTATGCTCTTAGGGAGGTGGGTGGGGCCGCGAGGATGACCGATTTGGTCGATGGAGTCTATGAGAGAGGGCGTAGAGGGCTGATTAGTGTTTAGATGGCGCCAGATGGAGCCATCGTAATAGGATAGGGCTTTATGGGTGGTATCCACAGATACGGAAACGCCTGCGGTGGCAAGGTAGGAGTCGATAAAGATGGGGTGGACTAGATAGGGCACGCCGCGAATGACGACGGTCTGGGTAATGGGATGACCGGATACGTCGAGGAGAAATTGAGGCGGAAGGGAGGATAGGATGGTGTCGGAAGTGCTTACGAAAGAAGTGTCAGGGAGTGTGCTCCATACGTTTTGGCGGCTGAAAGTGGCAGCAGAGGGATGGAGGTCGTTGGGTAATCCGCCTGATATGTTGTCGAGAAAAAGGCTGTTGCACAGCTGGAGGGGTGATGCGCAATAAAGAGCGCCACCCCCACTGGCTGAAAGCGCCTGATTGGCCTCAAAGGCACAGTTGGCCACGAGGGTAGAGGCTGCGGAATCGGGGTCACAAATGCAGTGAAGGGCACCGCCGAGGTTGGCGCTGTTGGAGTGGAAGGAATTGCTGGCGACAACGGCCCAACTGCCACCATGGCAGTGAACGAGAGCGAGGGCGCCGCCGTGGCCACTGACGACCTGATTATGAGTGAACTGGGTGCGGGTGACGGCGAGAGCGGAAGTGTCAAGCGTACCTTGGTAGTAGATGGCGCCGCCGTGGTCTTGAGCGCTATTGTGGGTAAAGGAGCAACCTGTGAGGGTGATGTGGTCGGAAAGGGAGTAGATGGCACCGCCGGCGAGGGTGTCGGAAGGAAGTGCGAGCGGGGATGAGACAAAATTGCTGTCGAAAATGCAGCCACGGAGGTCAAGGGTGGAGAATTGGGATTCGATAGCACCACCCCTATGGGGACTACGATTGCCCCGAAAGGTACAGCTGTCGATAAGAAGGGATGAGGTGCGGACCTTGAGTGCGCCACCCCAATCGCCTTGGTTGGCCTGGAAGGTGCAGCCATGGAGTTCAGCATGGGTCTTCTCGCAGTATACGGCCGCGCCGCCACTATTGGGATGAAGTGTGCTGGAAGGGGCGGCATTTCCGCGGAAAAGGCAGTCGAAGGCATAGAAGTAAGATGGACCTGCGGCATTGCCGCGGTTGGAAATGGCGCCCCCGTTGAATCCTGAGCTGTTGCTGTCGAACTGGCAGTGGCGGGCGATGAGGGTGGCGCGGATGTTGAGTACGGCACCGCCGGACTGGATGGGACGGGAGCATTGGGCAAATGTGAGGTGCTGGACGGTGAGGTTTGCACGGCCGGAAAGCGAGAGGATGAATTGACCGCTGTCGGCAATAAGGCGGACGGTGCCGCCGCTGGGGCCGTGGTTGCGGCCGTCAATCGTGCGAGAAATGCCTACAAAACGAAGGCATGAGGCCAGCTGTAAGGTGTTGCCGTCGGAAGCAGGGAGATTGAATGTGATGAAGGTGCCACAGGTGTCGGTACCAGCATAGTCAATTGCCTCGCGGAGGGAAATAAGACCGTCAAAGGGGTCGACAACGTCGTAGGGGGTGGTGACGACGGTGGAGGGGCGTTCCTGCGAAGAGACTGTGACGGGGATAAGGAGCGGGAGAAAGGAAAGGAGTCTGTATAGTTTTTTTATCATGAGCAAATGTCGGGCGGCGGGTGGTTAGAATTGCCATGTGCGCTTAGCGCCGGGAGGGGATTTGAAGATAACTTTCCACGGGGGACGAACTCGGTCGGAGGGGTGGGCTGTGAAGTCTGGATGGTCGGGTCGGCGGAGAATGAAAGTATAACCGGCCTGACGGCAGATGGTGTCGATTATAGGACGAGCGACTGCATAGCCGCGGCCATAGAGAATGGGAGAAAGGTCTACCCTGTGCTCAACGAGGCGACATGCATCGTCGGGGTGTTCCAAATAGAAGCGCAGCTGGGGAGCTGAATCAGATGCTTCGTCAGAAAGGATGAGACCTCGCAGCTCGTCCCACGCAACGAGGTGGTCGCGGTAGGTTACGTAGCAGCTGAGGTCGATACATGAAGAGGAAAAAAAGCCTGCAGACCCAATGACAAGGAGTGGTTTTCTAGGGTCTTCGAAATTGGCGATAAGGGCGAAGAACCCTGGAAGGGATAAGAGATTTACGAAGAAAAAAGAGTTGTATGAGGAACTGATTAGAGCAAAGATGGATAAGAAGAAAAAAAAGAGGGTAGGTAGCACTATGGAAGCACTCAAAATAAAACGCAGGATGAGGGGACGCCGCACGTAGAGAGCCTGCTCAGGTGGCAAGAGTGAAACGAGGGCTGTGTGGGAGAGACGGTACATGGGGTTTATAGTAATAGTTATGTAATAATAAGGGGTGAGCGCATGAATATGCCACTACTTTCGGGGAATGGACTTGGCACGGCGGGCGCAGTAGTGGCTGGCAATGAAGTAGTAGAGAAAATAGTAGGGTATATAAGCGATGGAAAGGTAGAGGTCGAGGCCGTTGCCGATGTCGTCGGTGATGCCGATGCCGATGCCCACAACGATGACCAAGAGTCCGGTGAGAACGAAATAGAGCTGCATAAGGTCCTTACCGCCCGGCCATTTGCTGCGGATACGGAAGAAGAGTATGACCTCAAAGAGAATGTAAAATGGGGCAGTGAGGAGGTAAATAAGCATAAAGATGTAATAGGCAGTGCTGAGCTGGTGGATGTCGCCTTGGGATAGGGCTTGGCTGACGCGCTGGGGGCTCTCGACAAACTGAGTGAGACATAGGGCGACGGTGGAAACGAGGCCGAGGGTGATGACGACATTAATAAGCACGTCGAGGCGCTGCCCGGCGGGCTTGCGGCGGCTGTGCTCGTTGAGGCCGATGAAGGCGACGGTGCCGCAGACGGTACTAACGAGGGTGACCACGGCATTAAGGTAGTGGTTGCGCACCAGGACAGTGAGTAAGTATAGGACGGCCATGAGAATAGCGGCCACCAGGTAGAATTTGGACCAATTGCGATAGTTCATGCTATGTTTGAATTAAATTTTCTTCAATAACGCGATTGGGGTTTATTTATTGTGTTGGAGCAATGTGATAAGTTTAGTGTACAGTGTACGATGGGTTGTCCACTGCCACTACCCATCGTACACTACACTAAATATCCTAGCAAGGGCTCTAGTTTTCGGGCAGGTAGGCTTCTGGGCCGAAGAGCTCTTTTGCGTAGGGAGTGAGCGGAATGTGCTTAGAGAGCCAAAAGATGGGGAGGACGATGCTTTGGATGCCGCAGGCATAGGGGGCTATGCTGTAAAGCTGGTAAACGAGGGTGATACATGTGCGGGCGGAGTCGATAAAGAAGTCGTCCGGCATAGGCATGGAAGGAATGCCGCGGAACTCGTCAAAGAGGCTTTCCTGCACTGGACGGTTGACTACGAGGTCTTCAATAGCGCGTACTATGACGGGACCCAGCAAGGCAGTGTCGACCAGGTCATTCAGATGCACGGTGCGGCCTGTGGAACGGTCGGCGGTGAGGTAGCGGGTAGCATAGACACCGTGTGCGGCGAAGGCAGCCCCGGTTTCACTACTGATGGTGAAGAGGATAAGGGTGCTATCGAAGGTGGCAGTACTGTGTAGGTGTCCATAGTTGGAAGGGAGGCGAGAAGGGACGCTGTCGGCAGGATGGCGGTGGAGGTGCGGGACGTCCTCTTCATAGAACCAAGTGGTGGCCAGCCAGGCATCGGCGGCCTGCTGGAAGGAGGTAGCCGCACTGTCGCCGAAAGTGAGGAGGAGCAATTCCTGCTCGGCTTCGGGGGAGAGGAGGCCTTCGGCGGGCCAGGCAAGGCAGTAGCTGTTGCTAACGCCGAGGGTGTCACTCTCAGGCGGCCAGAGCTGCTCGTCGGCAGTGAGGAGGAAGGCGCTGGAATCTTGGAGGGTTTGGAATGCGGGCTGCGGCTCGGTCTGACGGCAGGCTGCGAAGGCCAGCACAAGGAGCACGGCGGAAAGGAGATTGACCGTTTTTTTCATTTCTTAGCTATTTGGGAATAGAAAAAAGGGCTGACGGGTGTCAGCCCTTTGGGTTTAAAAATCTGAATAAAATCGACTATTAGAGGTTGACTTTGCAGCTGAGGTAGGCGTAGAGCGAGGTGGCACCGGCAGGGGTGATGTGGTACTGGATGGCGGGCGAAACGGCAACGAGCTTATTGATGCGGTAGTCGACACCGGCGAAAATATTCTGGCCATCGTAGGCATACTGGAAGGCGGTGCTGTTGAGGTCGTTGTCGCTGGACACACCACGGTCGTAGCGGCAGAAGAGGTTGAGTTTAGGATTGATTTTGCCTACGGCATATACAGAGAGACCGGTGGCGTTATCGCCAGAGATATAGTTACATGCGAAGCGCATATTGTACTCGGCACCGATGCGGAAGTAGCGGTGGTCGTAGCCGGCGAAGAAGTGGACGTTTTTACGGGCGACGAGGTTGAAGGCAGTGTCGGCGAGGGTGCCACTGCTGACGCTGAGGGCGTTGGCGTCGTGGGTCTGGATGTCGCCATAGATACGGATGTCGAAGTGCTCGATGGGGCTGATATTGAGGCCGAGGCCATAGAGATAGTGGTTGTCGAGCTGGATTTTGCGGAAACCTTCGCCATTGAGCATGCTGAAGTCAGCGCTGAGCCATGGGGCGATATCATACTTGAGGTTGAAGCCGAGGTCGGCGGTGTTGCCATAGCCATAGAGGTCGTACATGGAGCGGGCGACGTAGCGCAAGCCCCAGTATTTCTCGGCGAGGACGGCCTGTGAGGAGTTGATGATACCGGCGATGGCGGTGAAGCGGTGGTTTTTATACTGGACGTTAGCGTTCTTCACAAAGACGTGCTCGATGCCATTGGTGGCAGCCTCGGAGGCGTCAAAAATGACAGTGGCGGTCCAGTGGGGGTCAAACATGTATTTATAGCCAAAATAGGCACGCTCCATCTGGAAGCCGTTCTGGGTCCAACCGTCGGCGGTGTTGGTGGCGCCAAAGTGCTCAAAAAGGGTTATGATGGCTTGGCCGTGGGGACGGAAAGCGTCGTGGTTGCAGTGGCCTTCGTGATGTTGGCACTGGTGCTGGCTGGATTGTTCCTTATGGCAGCACTCCTTGTCACCGGGGAGGCTTTGGCAGGAGACAGCCTGCGGAGCCTGGTCGGGACGAGGTTGGTCGACCTTTTGCTGGTTGTGGTGGGGGCAATTCTGGTGGTTGTGTTCGGGCTGCTGAGCCATGGCGGCAGTGCCCATGAGGGCTGCAGCAAGGGTGAATACAAAAATAATTTTCTTCATAATGAATTAATTGTTACGTTTTTTTATGTTCTTAAAATCGGGTGCAAAAATAGAAATATTTTTTTATTGGGGCAAAATATTTTCAAGAAAAGAGGTGTTTTTTAACAAATTAATGGTACTTTCGCCGAACTTTTTTCAACGAGTGAAGAAAAACATATCTTACTATTAGACAACATACTAAAAGCCAACAACTCAATTTTCGGCAACTGGGAATTGCATTCACTGCGGCAGCGGCAGCACCGACTCGCCACCCTGTGCAGGTAGGTGGCTCTTTCTTATTATCCCCCACCCCTGCGGCATTCGCCCACCTCAGCTGCGCCATCGACACCTTACTCGCCCCTTGGTTGGCGGAACGTTCTTTGATGCACAAAACAAAGAACAAATGAGGAACTATAGAATATATATAGAGGACAAGGCGAAGGTAGGGCGAGGGCACTTCGGGAGAAAGGGTTGGGTGGGGCAGCAGAAGACGCAGGGGAACGAAAGCGACCCGGTCCGGCACTTCTTTTTTTCGGATATGGGATTTTTTTCGTACTTTTGCAATCCGAAAGCACAAGTCCGAGCGCACTTGTGATTAAGACAAACTGCAACCATGAGATACACTACAGCCGACGAATCCGTCGCCCACATACACAGCGGCGACTACCTATACTGGCCTTGCGTGGCCGCTGCGCCCGAACACTTGATTGAGGCGCTGGTGCGCCGTGCCGACCGGGGCGAACTGCGCGACATACGCATCAGCCATTTCTACACCGAGGGCTATGCCGACTACGTTTTGCCACAATACAAAGGCGTGTTCCAGCTGGACTCGTTCTTTGTGGGCGGCAATGTGCGCCAGGCCACCCAGAGCGGTCTGGCCGACTATATTCCCTGCTCGCTGAGCGAATGCCCGCGCTTCATCAGCCGCGGAACGCTGGGCTGCGACGTGGTGATGCTCACCGTGAGCCAGCCCGACGATCGGGGGCGTGTGTCGCTGGGCACCTCGGTGGACTATATGCCCGAGGCCATAGCCCTGCACGGATAGTGATAGCACAA
>Ga0247611_10011482_pt1 | contig 10216 bp, 13 predicted proteins | sample 177DNAGHGhighgp2_FD_192422 | JGI IMG/M metagenome (GOLD analysis project Ga0247611, IMG submission 192422) | Sheep rumen microbial communities from Palmerston North, Manawatu-Wanganui, New Zealand - 1770 DNA GHGhigh gp2 | ecosystem: Host-associated > Mammals > Digestive system > Stomach > Rumen... | reverse complement strand
AAGTCGCAGATTGATTATCAATGGAAAAACCAAGGTTCATATCATGCTTTTCACGAATATATGCTACAACCACCGTAGACGAATTCATACACTCTACGGTCCCCTGACGAAAATCACCAGTATGGTCTTTCCAAGCCATACAACTATCCCAGCGCATATCATTATCGCTCATAGTCATATAGTCCAAAGGATGAATAGACAAATACAGATCAAATGAACTATTAGAAGAGGTCCGAGCAATAGCAATAAGGTCATTCAACCTTGCCATATCCTCTTCGGTCCATTCATCATCACCATAAGCTTTGCGCAAACGCTCAATAAGACGGGTTAAACGCATACCGTTCTTTACCTGATAAGGTTTATCATTATCAGGCAACATCAACAAAACATTTTCGCCATCATAAGTATTTCTAGCGAGGTCTTCAAAATAAAACCAGTCGTCATCAATGCTAACAATACGACGAGCAGTATAAAGTTCTTCACCTTCGTGAACTTTATACAAGGCACGCGTATAATCCCAATGCTTATAGCTAATACGATGAACCCAGTTGTAAAACCTCTGAAACATTTTTTCATAGGTAATACCGTGAATCGTTTTACGAGATTCAGCCATTTCTTCTAAATTACGGGTAATACGAGTAATGTCAGTATCAAACTCAAAATGCCTGGAAATCATCAGATTGTCGCCAAGCAAATGATACAGATTCTCCTTAGCGCTATCCCAATATTGCAAAATATGATTCAGAGAAGCCCGAGTATTTACGCTGGGATTATCGTGATCAGGATTCGTGCCATAATAAAGGATATAACGCTCAATCATACTCTTTTCACGATCAGACAATTTCTCAAAAAGCATTTTGTGTTCCTCTTCTTTTCATTTTCTATAAATATTATATCATAATTTTTTTAAAAAATCAAAAAAAGAACGGCGTAACTAGGTTTAACTAGTTCCGCCGCTCGGATTATGCGCTCACTTCATATAGTAAATAACCGCTTAAAGTAGGGCCTGACTCTGTTTTGCCTTTTTCTATAAGGTAATTTAAATCATCTAATAGAGCAGCAAACTCTGAATAATTTGTAGCAATTTCAGCTGGTATTGGTGTATGGATATTTCCATTATCATAAAATAAACAACCTTTAACAATCACTGAATGTATATTCCTTCCCACAGAGATTACACCTAATAGTGCCGAATGTGCCTATACTTGTAGGAGTAAAAATATAGGAAAAAGTGCCACCACTTACTCCTCCCTTTAAAGAATGAGTATTGTGGTTTATTATCCAATTCTGAATAAGCTGATTATCCTGTTCTGAAATAGAGAAACTATGTGCTAGCTCATTACGAAGATTTTCATTCTCGCACGCCAGTTTTTGTAGCTCTTTATCACGCCACTTCTCGTCGCGCACTCGTTCTAGCTCATTACGATAATATTCTCGTTGCTGTATAGCCAGACGATAATTAAGAGCCAACCCATCTAAACACTCCTGGAAATCACCAGAAGCAGTTATAATTTCACCATTTTCCATAGTCTATATCTTACTCATAGTTTAATCCTTATGCCGATAATGACATTCTGCGCACTTCTCACTATGGTCTGCCGTAGTAGCTAATGCTGTTACAAACATTTCAATTAAACCTCCGAGGAGGAAACAAGCAATACATAATAAAACTACTCTCATATTTTAATGCCCCAATAGATATTCTCTACTTACATTCTTAAAGCTAAAGTTAGGGTCAGTGGTCTTATAATAGACATAACCTTCACGAGGACAATTTGGAGTCCGTTCAGTTACTTCGGTGCTATAAAAGCCATCTGCGCTCTGCTTAAACTCTTCAAAATCATCAGGCATACGATAATTCGTATCTACAATAGGCACGATTTCCATACCATAGCTAATCCAAATCCGTTCTGCTGCTCGCATATCATACTTGCCAGTTTTACTGTCAATCATATGGAAGCAGAAAAGATGGTTTTCCTTAAGATGATGCGGGTTCTTCTGGATGCTAGGACCGCAGATTTCACCCTGCCAGCAAACATAAGTAAGATAAGGATTATCTTTTAAATAATTCTTGAGCTTTTCCTCAATGTTATACTTCTTTGCCATTTCCCAATATACGTTATCATCATAGAAGCACTGCTGCTTCTCATCTAACATCCGCACATTACGTGAACACACATAAAATTCAAAAGGCTTGAATGGATTATGAGTACGCGCAACGATATAGGTGGCAGAAGAACCATCACACTTTTGAGTGACGATATAAGGAGTTTTATCTTTAAGCACCCAGGGCATATTCTCACAACGCTCTTGGTCAGTCTTCTTGATATACGGGAACTTGGTCGGAAATGCGGTTTCAGACTTCTTCTTTTTACCACCAAACACCGCAAACATAACCTTACGACCCCAATCGCGTCGCATCATCCAGCGTGCCCAATCTTGCTTGAATATTTCGGGCCGACGCTGTGCCATTACCTTATACTTATCTACTTTTGGAGCAGGCTTGTTTTCCTCATCTTCAATATGAGTTACACCCAATTCTTTGGTAAGAAAACGATCTTTGCCATCAGCATACCAAAAACGAGAGTTATCATTTGCATCGTAAATAAGAGGATGGCCATCCGCATCAATTGCGTTCTTCCAGCCGAAGTCTTCGGCATGCATAAGAAGTCCCTGGGAAACGACACCGCACATCTTGATGGTCTTAATCTTATACTTGCGCTTTGCAAGGAAAGCAAAGCACTCGCGGTCAGAAGGGACCTTGCTATCTACTTCAAAGTAAATGGCAGGGTCACCAACTTTAAACTGCCCCTTCTGCACAATCACATGCCAGCCACCGACGCGCGCAAGCTCAACACGGTCATACCCTTCAATGGGCATAATTTCATCAATTAAAGTTACATATACTAATTCTCTTTCTTGGGTGTTTGGATTTAACATAATTATTTTACCTCTTGATAAGTCTTATTAAAAATACTTTCTTTACAGGCATAAAACTCACCATCAACACCTTGAATAATATAAGCCCCATAAGGCACCTGCATCTTTCCTTCTAGAGTATTCAGCACTAATAAAATAACTGAATCATCTAAAGTGGGATACTGGACATCAAGAGCCTGGCCCACAAACTCTTTACATTCCTCCAAATTCATACCCGTCCATTGAAGTGCTTTAATCGGAATAGGGCGTTTCACATAAGTTTTAATCATTTATCATCCCTCTTTTCTTATTCTTATAATATATTATAACATAAAAATATAAAAAAATCAAATAAGGAGCAACCATATTAGTTGCTCCTTGTATTAATCATTAGCTGCATAATACATAGGTGACTTTGGTATATACCACTCTGGTCCATCAGGGTTTTGCCAACGTGTCCAAATATCATCTAAAGTTTCAATAGACCGATACATTAATTGTACTCCTGGACGTTCTAATCTATCGTAATGATAATGTCCAAAAAGCCAAATTTTATAGGTGATAGATTTTCTTATTTCGTCCAACCATAATTCAGTAGTTTTATCCACAGAACTTTGGTCTATCATAGATAAAAATAAATCAGATGGTTCCCAAGAGATAGGAGCAGTATGGGTAAGCACAAAATCAAAATGTTCACCTTTTACTAGGTTTTTTATTTTAACACGCTCTGTGCCATTTAACTGTTCATCAGGATACCAAATCGCGCCTCGCGCAATACGATAATCTTTATCAACAGAATAAGCCCCGCCAATAGTCAATACCCGATGTCCATTAATATGATAGGTTTCTCCATCTATAAAATAATGGATATTAGGATATTTACGCTCTTGGTATACCATACCGGTCACATCGTCATTCCATACTTTTTCCATAGTAGGAACATGTTCGGGTCGCGCATCATGGTTACCACGAAGAAGAAACCATTCAAAGTTAGAGAATTTCTTGGCAAGTTGACATTTTAAACCAGAATCATACTCTGGTTTAAGTGTCCAATTTACAGCACAATCACCAAGAACGATGACAGCAACGCATTCATCGGTATCATATTCAGCTAGATTAGTAAACCTAGTAAAATTTCCATGAGTGTCACCAGAAATATACCACTTCATTTTTCTAACTCCTTCTGTACTGCAATCTTCATAATCTCATATTGGACATCTTCTAATAGTTCTCGCACTTTGGCATCTTCTTTATCTTCATAGTATTCGCAGAATTTATCTGCATCATCTACAATTGTGGCAATACTCTTGTCTGCGATTTCACGAGCTTCTTCTAGGGTATATAACCCTTGTTTAACTGCTTTTAAATATTCAGGATTGGTCGGCCGCAAGCATATAGAATACGGGACGCCATCAATGTAGCGTTTCAGATAATCTTGAATTCGTAAAAGATGGTGAAGTTGTTTAGGGTCGTAACCATATTGAGCTAGCACATCTACCTTGCTAGGATACTCGTGTTCCATAGCGTGATATTTTTCAAGAGCAACGCCTTTCATAGATTTTACAGCGCGCCAGGGATTCATATGCGCGATAGCTTCTCGTGCTGCGACAAGTCGATACCATTCTTTACTATAAGCTTTGTTTAAAATACTATAAGAAGTAAATAGAATCTCTAAAAAATTTAGATTTTGCTTCCTAAAAGTTTCCATATATAGCCGCACATCTTTAAAATCAATATGCTCATTATTAGCACGCACGTGAGTTGTGCTTACAGGTTTCTTATTTAGAGCGATATCTTTAAAGGAAGGCACAACAATTAGCTTAGTATCAATATCTGAACCAGGAATTTCTAGCCCATAATTCTGGCTTCCCTGTAGAAACACCCCCACTAGTTGCGAAAGTTTGAAATACTCTTGTGCTTCTAGCCAATGCTGACCGACGCCGGCCATCGCTTCCATATTATTACTAGCTCTAATTTGAATTATTTTCTTCATGGTATTTCTCCATTATTAAATTATTAATGTATTTCTTGGCAAAAGCAGCTTTACTAATATCACCTGGTCCAAAACTATAATAATCTACATCAATCGTTGGTTTTACCATATCACAATATGTTAATGCGATTTCAGTATTAATCATTATTTTATATTTATAACTCATTTGGGCCGAATAATTTAATAGACGGTCGCGCATCGCTGGCATATCCAAAGGAGCATATCGTAAACTATCTTGAAAAGGATTAGGAACATTAGTAACATCTATAATATTTGAATTAATATTATTTTTACTACATTCATTATCTAAACGACCTGCTCCGTGCCGTGTTAAAAATGTTCGTGAAACATATACTACATTCAATGGATTAGTGGTTCCCAAAGATTTCATAATATTCAAGGGGTTATCTAGTCCAGTATGACTCGGCGTTAAATGCGGGAAATATTCTTCATTGTCTTGGTCTAACAAAAGCCCTTGTCCATTTTCAAAAATAATGCGATTATAATTCAAAGGCATTTCATCAACAAGCTCAGCATGTTCTATCATAAAGTTAAAATCGTCAATAAAATTAGCGATTGCTATATCAGAATATAAAGCTCGTTCTAGTGGAGCAGGCATAGTAGGCAATTTAATTTGATTAATACGATGCATTGTATATAATTCACGCAATGATCGCATAAAATTAATTTTACTTAATGCAGATAAACTATTAAATTCACCTACTGTAATACCATAAGGTCGAATAGTTTTTTCTTTAATTTTAATAATACCGGTTTGAGCGCGGCACAGAGTTTCATATATTCCTAAGCCACAAGAGCCGTGTTTATTACTACCACGATTAATTTCACGAGCTTGATTAATTAGCATATCATAAAAAGTTGTAAAAATACAATTTTTATTAATATATACTTTAGGATACCACTGCTGGATAGCAGAATACTCTTGGTGAAATATAATAGGATTAACTATGAAAGTATCAGCAATATAAGTATCTGCTTTTACCATTGTGCCAGCGCCAAAATGCCGAAATACGTGGTGCTGTTTTACATAATCTACGGTATGAGCTCGTTGAGCTCCACCATTATGCAGAACATTCAACGTTTTTGGAGCACTTAAATAATTGGTAATTTCTCCTTTTCCTTCATCACCAAAATTAGCGCCAATTACAGCATAAAACTCTTTCATAGGTTACTCCTTTTTTATTTCCTTATATATAATTATAACATATTTTTTTAAAAAAATAAAGGAAGAGAACTAAATCTCTTCCTTTATAATTAGAAATCAATTAGTCCATCAGGATTATTTTCTACTGTAGAAAGACCATTGAGCGCTTTACGCACTACCATACCAGTAGAACCATCCCAACTAGCCACAATGTCATCAACAGACTTGCCGTTATGGAGTTCAAGAATAGAGACAATAATCTCAGGAATCTTATCAATATTTTCAACATACAGACTATTATCGCCAAGCAACTGATACCAATCTTTTTCGGGGTCCTGGTAATACACAGGCTTTACAATCAAATGATAAACTTCCCACTTGCGCGATACCTCGGTAAGTAACTCTTCACGAGTAAGGTCTGCTTCTACATCGTCTCCAAGAAATTCTTTGATATGTTCTTTAGACAAAGTAGGAAGACAACACTCATCGCCAACAGTAAATAAGAAACCTTTCTTATTATGCTTATCCCAAGCATCAGTTTTACAACGCCGAGATGCAAAATACCAAGCCTGCAAATAAGACTCGCCGTCATTACCACCACCGCCACGTTCAAAGTAAATCTGATTGAGCTGTTCTGCTATACGAATATCAGACTCAAACTGAGTTGCCTGGAACGGACTATCATCATAGTAAGTATCACCAATAGCCATAAAGGCAATCTGCGGGTCATCCACAGGATTACGTTCATAAATTTCGGTCATAGTATCACCAAGACGCTTACTTACTGTTTCCAGCACTGATCCCATAGAGCCTGTTACATCAAGACACAAGACAATAGGCGTAGAGTTTGGATGCTCTGCGCTATCGCAGCTTTCTCTTACAGTAATTTTCAAAGGATTAAATTCATCTTTCATATGATATGCTGTATACATATCACTAGCAGTACTCTTATCTGTGTATCCACGAGACGTAGTATATGTTGCCCAATCTTTAGTAGTCCAACTTCCGCCACCCATATTTTTTACTCCTTATTATATATTTCTTCTTTAGTAGCTGTAATTTTTATAAATTTTCTTTCGCCATATGCTTTTTGTATGGCTTTTTCCCATTTTTCCCACTCATTATATGAATCGCCAGAACCAGACTGGAAAAAATAAGTGAGAGCATCAGGCGGGGTATCACAATATGTGCGCCCCATTAATTTAATACTTTCTATATCAGTAATAGGGTCACCAATATGACTCGCTTTTGCCCGAGGAGGCATATTAGCCCAAATTTTACTGGTTGTGCCAATTAATTTTTCATCGGTTTTAGTAGCAAACCACCAACCGCCATATAAATAAAGCTGATGATTATCTAATGAAACAAAGAGAGCATCAAGGTCAAAACCATTTAATACAATATCATTATAATGTAAAAAATTAACTAATTCCATTAAACGGCTGGTAATCCAAGCCCAATGACGATCGGGCACTTTACCACTCCATATATTATCAATGACAGCACGTAATGGATATATATTAGTAGCTTTTGGAACATTAACAATATATTTATCTACTGTTTCAAATAGTTCTGCATTTGAATGCGGCAACATTGGCTCAAAACGCAACCGCATTTCTGGATTAGCATATTTATACGGATACTTTAACCAGTGTATAAAATTATCATAATACTTCTTTCTCTTAAGATGAAATGTATAAATTATATGTTCCTCTGTCACATAATAATCACATACATCAGTAGTATGATGATAAAGATATTGTATGAAAAGTGTTCGTTTTTTACTTATATGTTCAAAGCGTATAGTATCTTGTTCTTCCCATTCACCAGTATGTAAAGCTTGAATCGCAGATTCTTTAAGCTGGCCTAGCCGCATAAAAGCTTCTGTTGCTCTTGGGTCTTTATTTTTATCTGGATGAATTAATTTACAATATTCTCTATAATACGCTTCAATTTTTGTTTCATCCCTTATGGGAAATATATCTCCATATTTTCCATTTAGAATTTTATCAATCATTTAGGCACCTCAATTAATTTTTCAATATAATCTCGGCCTTCTCCTTTAAAAATAGGAATATTATCATCAATAAACCACTTATTATCTTCGTCTTTGATACAGCAACAGCCCCGCTTCTGTGTTGCTGTAAAATCCTCGCTCCAGTTAATACCGCGTTCCAGCATTAATTTATCTTGTAATTTTGAAGTATTCAGATTTTGAAGTTCTTTATGCGAAAAGTTAGCTTGCGCTACCATCTGAATGGAGTTACGGGTCGCATCAAGCTGCCGCCAGTAAATCAGATTAGTTACTTCTTCTACTGGGATATTAAAACAGCGAGCATCAAACATTGCCCCACGCTTGATACATTCGCGTAATGCTGTATGATACTTATTCATTTTATTTTGATATTCCATAGATTGCGGAACTAAGGTGCTAAGATAAGACCAAATTTCTTGATTTGCATGGTGAGCGAATCGACGATTAAATTCTAATGTTGCCATTGAAGCCGCAAGGCTACATAGTTTCTGAACACTATAATCAAACCAGGCATCAGAATCAAGCTTCATATAATCTACAAGAATTAAAGTAATTTCATCTGATTGACTATATCCAATTACACAACCTTGAATATTTTTACATAAATACTCCATAGTATCCTGCATAGTCGCCATTAAAATAGAATCAAAGGGGCGATTAAGATACCTGGTAAAGGTGTGGAATGCGCGGCCGTCAATGCGGATAGCAACAGGCATACGCCGCACTAAATAAGTTTTAGAGCGGTTTTCATAAAATTCTTTCATTCTAGTGCCAAGAGCATCATTCACCGGCATAATATATTTTCCTCTTTTATTTTTTTCTATAAATATTATACCATATAATTTTAAAAAAATCAATTAAAGAAAAAAGAGGTCAGTCTTTGACCTCTTCAATTTCTGGTGTTTTAGGAGTAGGAGCGGCATATAAAGCATTAGTAAGTTGCTTCTTAAATTTCTCTACCTCTTCTTCAAATTTACGAACACCAGCTTTATAGCCGATTTCCATCGCAAAATCTGCGATATAAATAAAACGCTTTACATCTTCTGGATGTACCCCTTGTAATTCACAAAAGTTAGCTAATGTAGCCAGAGCACTAATAGGATATCCTTTGTATGAAAATTCTTTTGCTAGCTGTTTTTCTAAATATTCAATAGTGCTTACATAATTTACAATAGCATCATAGGCATCTTTTAATAAGTCTTTATTTGGATTAGGCCGTTTAAAAGGGCCAGTGCGTGCATCGGCTGTGTCGCGCAATTTACGGATAAGTTTTACATATTCATCTTTTTCAGGTTGTGTCATTTAACTATATCCTCCAAGGTAGGCCGTCCAATTTCAATACCAACATAAATATAATGTTCATAATCAATACCTAATTCTTTATTATACTGGACTGCTGGTATCATCTGATTAGCTAATATCTTGAAAAATTCACGCGCCGTAATAGCCTCATCAATATAGCAATTAAGTTCTTCTACAGCTTCATCATAATCTCGTAATACACTCATTTTTTCCTCGACAGAATTATTAAAAGTGCTTACGAGCTTAAGGCGCTCCTGATACTGCTGTATGCGATTTTTACACTCTGTAATTTGCTTTTCAGCTTCATCAATCCACTGTTCTGCAATACGAGTAGGCACAGCCTGGATTTTTTCATAAGGGGCATAATGCTGGACTACTTCAAAGATAAAAGAATTACGGCTATAATCTGCAATAGGAATAAACTCGTCCTTACGACGAATAAAAAAATTAGCATATGCACTCATATTAAATTTTCTCCGTTTTCACCATTTTATGAAAAGCATCTAACCCTTCATTGGCGATACAATTTAAATATTTTAATATTTCTTTTTCTGTATCAGGATGAAAATATCGGCCGCCTCTCACTTTATTATAATACTCTAATGGAGAACGCTGTGTCCATTTAGCTGTGTTATAAGCTTTTCCGGCACCTATTAAATCACAAACCATTTCCATAATATATTTATGCGGAATTTTATTGGCGATAATTTCCCCATTAGGTCCAAAATCAATCCAATATTCCCAATGATGAGGATTTTTACCTTTATGATGAAGCCAAGCAGCAGAGTAGCCAATGTCTTCT
>Ga0247611_10011480_pt1 | contig 10217 bp, 28 predicted proteins | sample 177DNAGHGhighgp2_FD_192422 | JGI IMG/M metagenome (GOLD analysis project Ga0247611, IMG submission 192422) | Sheep rumen microbial communities from Palmerston North, Manawatu-Wanganui, New Zealand - 1770 DNA GHGhigh gp2 | ecosystem: Host-associated > Mammals > Digestive system > Stomach > Rumen... | reverse complement strand
CGATATCGTCGGCATTCTGGAATTCAGAGACCGGTTCTTTTTAGTTCATTCTGTCGATAAAGACGAATTAACCGTATCCGATCTTTATCTGACTAATAACCAGCTCGCACTGGCGCTCGAATTGGAACTGAGAAAGAAAGCTCGAAGAATGAAGAAAAAGGAGTGACTTTTATGATCACCATTTCTGGCGGAAAAACCGAACTGGAAAACTTTTTTGACTCGATGGGAGTTCGACTGTTCTTTATTCCTGGGACTGTATGCTCGTATGCCGGAATGCGGATTTGTGTTGATCCGTCTCTTCTTGTTACAGATGACAGCCAGTACGGACTGCCTCAAGACGTGGTTGACTTTATTAATCAGCCGCTCACGTTTAAGTGTGAAGCATTCAAACCTCCTGAAGGAAGTGAATCAAAATGATTTTCGTAACAAGCGACACACATTTCTGTCATGACAAAGAGTTCATATGGAAAGGCCGTGGCTTCAGCTCTGTCGAAGAAATGGATGAAATCATGGTTGAACGATGGAACAAAACTGTGAAAAACTCAGACACGGTGTATCACCTGGGAGACATAATGCTTACAGACAATCAAAAAGGAATCGAGTATCTCAAGCGATTGAGAGGGAATATCGTGTTCGTAATCGGCAATCACGATACGGAAGCACGAATTAAATTGATTTTGTCTGTATGGAAAGGAAGAGTGGAAGGCAACGTATATGCCATGCGTTTCAAAGCTGGTAAGACGCCGTTCTATGTAAGTCATTTTCCAACCATCAGCGCAACACTCGACAAAAAGCCATTCTCCCAGCATATTATCGGACTTCATGGACACACACATAGTAAAACACACTGGATCGACCCGAAAAATCCGTTTATGTACGACGCTGGCGTAGACTCTCACAATTTTGCACCTGTCTCAATCGACGAAATTGTAGCCAATGTTAAGAAGAAATGGGAACAGATGACATGAAGTCCATCATTTCAAACGAAGAAAAATGCTACATCTGCGGCCGGCGGTACGGGCTTGAAGCTCACCATTGTCTCCATGGTTCCGCCAACCGCAAATTGGCCGATAAATACGGACTTGTAGTATACCTGTGTTCTCGCTGCCATTACACCCTTCATAATCAGGATAAGAGTCTCGACCGATATATGGAGCAGGTAGCACAGAAAGCTTTTGAACAAAAATATTCTCATGAAGATTATATGAAACTTTTTCGAAAAAACTATTTATGAGGAGAGCTCATGCTTTATCTAAGTGTTTTACTGACTGTTTGGTTTGTTGCATATCTGTATTTTACCAAACGAAAAGACGAAATGATGCAACTGATTCTGAGTACAATATTTGAGGAGGTAGAGGAAGATGAAACAGAGAACGACAAAAACGAACAAATTTGAGCTGGCTCTGCCGTGGGTTACCTACAAGTGCATGCTGAACGCAATGTTTGGTAAAGATCCTGAAATTGAGATTCTCTCCAACGATGAAGAGCCGGAGATCAAACTGGTCGTAAAGAACGACATAAAAGCTTCCGCGCTCCGTAAACTCATGCCGGAATCAAAAATGTTCGGCAATGTAAAGCTGACAATCAACATTGAGAGCCACGCGAAGGCAACGGATATCGGGCTTCTAAATGAAGCGTTTCAAGGTAATCCTATTCTGGACAGCTTAGAGAGTTACGACACACCGTTTGGTTCGATCGATTTTGCGGTCTTTAAGAAGGAAGTAGTCCAGTTCTACAATGACGAATGGGGCGATTTGAATGGGCTGAAATCCACTCTGTACGAGGATATTGCCCGTGAAATTTTCCCTGATATGAACGTGCGTTTCTGCACGAATCCGGAGTAAGAATATGCAAAAGTTATATCGAGTATTTCTGATTGTCTCATCTGAAAAAGACAAAGATGAAGTAACAAACCAGATCGAGAATATTCTCGAAGAGGCGATTTCTGAAGGCGCTGACTTCAACTTCTCAATTTCCTGTCAGGAAATCCAGCAGCATCCTTATCAAGAATAATAAGTACGCGGTGGTGGAATAGGTAGACACGGGGAAATGTTTGGAAAGCCCGGTAGTTAAAGACTGATGGTAGTAACGGGCATAAACGGTTCAAATCCTACTAACCTGTGCAGATATCGGCACATCCGGGGTGCAAATCCCCGGCCGCATAAATAAAGGAGATTGACAATGAGTAATTCTGTATCTTATACTTCTGATCAAGTAGCAGAGATTGTCCGTATGGCGGTCTCTTCTATGATGCACCTTGACAATAAGACAGAAGCATTTCCGGAAGGGAATGACATGGGAAGAATTAAGCAACAGGTCACTATCAACGGAGTTACGAAATGGCTCTCTGGTGCCACGATGAAAGATGTGATGGACGCATATCTTGAGTTTTGTTTGCAGCAGGGAGTTGTAGCTCCGCCGATTGCAGCCGCGCAACCCGTCAGCAACGTTCCTTTGTTTGGACGATATATCATGAATTTCAATCGAATCTATAAATCCAAACAGGAATCTCTGACGAATGAATCGCGCAAAAGAACAACAGACAAACATCTGATCCCCAAATGGGGAAACGTAGCTCTGGATAAAATAAAAATCTCTGATATCCAGTTATGGTTCAACGATCTTGAAGACCAGGGATACTCTCACGAAACCCTTCTCAAAATCAAAAACACGATGTCTCCGTGTTTAGACGCGGCTGTCGAAGACGGGTACATCACTCGCAATCCTATGAAATCGTCCCGTTTAAAAATTGGCGGAACCCCAACGCGCCATCACAAAGCCATCCCCTCTGAGATTATGCGCGAGATTAAATCCGAGATTACAGACATTCCGGATATAAACATGCGCCGAATGACGGCTTTACTGTGTTATACCGGTATGAGAATGGAAGAAATTCTTGGATTAAAATGGGAAGATTTCGACACCACAGAAAACTTTATCCATATTCAACGGGCTGTCGTCCATCCAAATCGAAATCAGCCGGAAATAAAAAAGCCCAAGTCTTCCTCCAGCGTTCGTCAGTTCCCTCTTACCGACACACTGAAAGAAAAACTCGGGCAGATCGAAGGCAAAGGGTTCGTACTCCGTTCCAAAGATACAGAGAATCCTCTTTCCTTTACCGAATCTCGCAACTTAATGAAAAGAATCCGGACAAAATTCGGAATCGAAGAATACACAGCCCATGATTTCAGAGACACGTGTGCAACCGAATGGCGTGAGTCAGGAATCCCAACAGACATTATCGCCAGACTCTTAGGTCACTCGAAATCCGACATCACTGAGAACAGGTACGTGAAGTACAGAGCCGAACTTTTTCAAGGCGTAAAAAATGTTCTTGAGGCCCTGGACGGAACAAGATATGGAACAAAATAAAAAGTATGAGGTCTTTCGCAAGCGAGGTCGCGTCTAAAAAAGACCAAGTAAAAACCCCCGCAGCCATTGATTCAACGTCCACAGGGGTTCTGGAGCTGATGGCCGGATTCGAACCGGCGACCTCATCCTTACCAAGGAACAAAATCGTCGAATCAGTATGAGGTTTTAGGAAGTGCTCTGTCTTATTGTCCAGCTTGACCACCTCCTCTTGTAATTGTCGTGTAGTATATCATAAACATAACGTATCGTCATCAAGAAATTTCAGACTTTCTTCATTCAGGACACGGACGCTGTGTCTTGAGTATAGAAAGCCTGCCAAAAACAAAAAAGGAGAATATTAAATTATGAACAAACAGGAATTGATTACTGCTCTTATGACTAAAGTTAAGACTCCAATTTCTCACGCGGAAATGGAACGTATCGTTAACGGCGTTCTCGACACAATCAAAAACGAAGTTGCGGCCGGTAATTCCGTACAGCTTGTTGGTTTCGGAACTTTCGAGTCTCGTAACCGGGCGGCTCGGACAGCCAGGAATCCTCAGACAGGTGAATCACTGACAATCCCGGCAAAGAAAGTACCTGCATTTAAAGCTGGCAAGGCTTTCAAAGAAATAATGAAATAAAAAAACATTCCCCGTTGTGTTAGGCAGGGCACAACGGGGTTTTCTTTAAGGAGAATTATGGATAGAATCACAGAATTAAAGAAGAAAAGAGCAGAAAAATGGGAAGAAGCACGTAAGTTTCTGGAAGAACACAGAAATAGCAACGGCACGATGCCATATAACAACCAGAGAACATACGAGAGACTTGTTCTCGAAGCAGTCTCGTTTAATTTAGAAATACAAAGACTCGAAGAATTAAACGTGAAATCATTCGATGTTAAATTGGAAAGCTAAGTTTCATATATTTTGTAAATAAAAAACATTTCGGAGTAGTCCTTCCGAGTCTGTATCAGGTTAAGCTCGGTCGGCGGGACAGTGTTATTTTGGTGGGGATTTAGCACGTTAAAACGGTTATAACGGAGGAAGTAATGATCGGTCTTTTGATAGGATTCGTTCTCGTGGTGTTGGCTGCAGTTTGGGGTCCGAGTTATACGTATATAATAGACAACATAGAAGATGAGGATTCTATTATCTGGGTCTCTTCAAACTATGAAATAAGTTGGATGGTTACAAGATTTCTACCCGCTCACGCGATCATCTACGAACGAGTCTGCGAGCGAATCAACGGTCAGGGAATCGCCATATTGCTCATATTGTTTTCTCTTATTACTTTTCCATGTACTTTATTCATGAGTGTCGTAGGGGTAGCCGCTCTTGGTTTAGTGCACGTGTGGACGAGTTTCTGTAATAAATTCGAAAGGGAAAAAGAGAATGATTGACAGAAAAAAGGTAATCAAAGACCTTGAAGACTGTTTAAGTTCATCATGTCGAGGATATAGACCACGGTTATTGTGCCCTTACAGTGATGAAGAATGGGACATTATGCGTGATGCTCTCACGCTGTTGAAAGAGCAGGAAGCAAAAACAGGGCAATGGATTTATGAAAGCGAGTTTGCGGATTGTTGGTCGAACACTTGTAGTGAATGTGGAAAACGTTTTACAAATGCTATTGAATCTTTTGCCCCTTATTGTTGGAACTGCGGAGCAAAGATGAAAGGTTGATTAAGTAAATGAATGACACGGAGAAGGTCATCAAAGGGCTTGAAATATGCTACTGCCCTCTATCGAAATGTGATGACTGTCCATATCACGACCTGCCAGATGAGCAAAGTTGCAACGATATGCTTTGCTTGGATGCCCTCGCCCTACTGAAAAAGCAACAAAAGCTTATTGATGACATCACGCAGAGGAGGGCAAACAATGGGGCATTCGATTGACATGGATAAGGTCACAAGCGGTCTTGAACATTGCACGGCATGGGCTGGACTGCACCGATGCCAGCCGAAATTTTATGGCTATGACTGCCCGTATGACGATGAAGCTGACTGCAGATTGGCGCTTATGCTGGATGCACTCGCACTGCTGAAAGAGCAGGAGAAAAGAATCAACGAGCTTGAGGAAAAACTCAGGCTGTTGGAGTGTGGAGATCGGGATACATTGCAAAGTGCTATGATGCCAGCAACATAAAGGCGATGAAGTGCAATGAAAAAAGAGTATATCGTTGAATTAAGCGAGAAGGAAGCCGACGAACTTACGGACGAGCATTGGGTTGGCGAGATTGTACGGTGCTGGGATTGTTGGAAAAGGACATATGACAATTGTCCATTCTATGAGCATATAGGATTCAAGCCAGAGGATGATTGGTTCTGCGCGGATGGGGAAAGGAGAACAGACAATGTCTTGTATAACAGTAAATGCTGAAGAACCGAAACCAGCAACGTTTGAAGACCTCGGCTATGTGCAAGTTGTCAGATGCAAGGATTGCAAATTTGCGGAAAAACAGGTTTTCGGTAGAAAGCAAGATGCATATAAATGTACACTATCAGCATTTGAAGGACTTTATGACTATCATGACAGAGATTGGTTCTGCGCTGACGGCGAGAAGAGGTGAAGAAGAGTGAATAATTTATTAATGAGGATTTTAGTCGTTTGGCTTTTATTCGGTGGTTTTATAGGTAGCTTTATGCAAATAATGTGTGCATTCTGCGATAATGATGATCTGTCTTTTAAAACAGCATTTTGGTATGCGACGAAGTTCTATGAAAACAATGAAGACAAACTTAATCCTGCTGGATTAACTATAATTATTGTTGCAATGTCGTTATTACTTTTACTTGGTTACGTTTTAATATTTTTCATAACGTGCTTATATAAAGCATTTGGCAAATTATGGGAAGCATATAAACACATATTTAGAAAAAACAGAAAAAACGAAAGTGCGGCAGAAAAATGAACCAGTTCTGCATTTATGGAGATTATGAGCACGGAAAGGATGAATATTGATGGTTGAAGAAGAAGCGGTCATAACTCATCTGGATGATTTGCGCTCATTTGCAGATGCAATTGTTCATCCTGTGGTTAGTCCAGACAACTGGGATGTGTATTCCAGTTTATGTGATTACATAGATCTGATAAAGACAGAAGTAGAATGCCTACTGAAAGAGCAGGACGATGTGATTCCGATCAAGCTTGTTGCTGAGTTCCTTGTTGACTACGCATTCCCTCCAACGGACATGAATGCGATTGTTTATCATGAGAGTAAGGCAGAGATGGAATGGGAGCAATTTTTGCGGGATTTGAAAGGTCGGTAAAGTGGAAATGACTAAAAGAGAAGAAACTATTGATAGAATCGAAAGAGTTTTGGATTTGACGCACAAGGACAGCCTAACGATAACAATCACAAGATTAACGGCAGAGCGGGCGGTTTCCATGCTGAAAGAGCAGGAACCCGTAGAACCAGTTATTCATCCGGAAACAAAATACCACAGAATGTATAAAGAATGCGGTGCCTGTGGAGCCTATCTTGTAAATGGTGCAAGATATTGTTCACGTTGTGGAAAGGAGGTAAAGCGGGATGGTTGAGAAGTATTTCGCTCTCAAATATTACGGTGGAATTGTATTTCTCGCTTTGGTAGTGATCGCGGCGGCAGTGTGGCTGATTAAAATCTGGTTGGATAACAGGAGGTAAGTTGGATGACATATAAACGTGGTAAGGTCAGTATATCTGTCCATCAGTTAGACGGTTTCGGAAAAAACCCGTCATTATGGATAGGAACAGAAAACCCAAATCAGTTGGTGAAGGTTGCATCATTTGGAAGTGAAGATAAAGCTAAACAGTTTTGTAAATGGCTGGAATATCTGCTTGGATTGAATGACGATGAACAGGCGGTGAAGTGGGATGACTGACAGAGAGAAGATCATTAACGCTATTGAAAAAGCTAAAAAGCAGTCAGAAGAATACGCTCAAGATTGCATTATTGTACCGTTTAAGGAAGCCGATATGATACTTGCCCTGCTGAAAGAGCAACAGAAGCTCATAGACGAAATCACGCAAAGGAGGGCAAACAATGGGGCTTTTGATTGACAGGGAGAAAGTCATCAAAGGACTAAGTACTCATAAAAGCCTTGGTTATGGTTGTGATGGATGCCCGTATGAAGATAATGACCGTATCGTATGCGTTAAGAATCTATGCAACGATGCCATTGCCCTGCTGAAAGAACAGGAGCCGAAAACGGGAGTTTGGATTCTGGACGATGAGGACGCTAATTCGTGGGAGTGCTCGGAGTGCGGTAGCTTACAACAAATCATCGATGGAACGCCGTATGAAAACGGTTGGAGCTTTTGTCCGCATTGCGGGACAAAACTTGAAGAACAAAAGGTGAAGCTGGAATAAAAGTCAGCTATTGCAAAAAAATGTAAATGTTACGAACGTAGAATATGGAGCGATTATTACATTCCGAAGAATTATCACCCAATTGGAATGAACCATGTATACGGCTATTGTAAATTGTATTGTATGCGATGCAGTGAAATCAAGCCGTATATTTGCAAAGACAGGATTCCGCGCAAGGAGAAATAGAGGTAAAGTAAAATGAAGATAAAAAAGTTAATAAAACAGGAGATAGATGTTAAGTTCACCGGGATCACACTCCTGTCAAAAGAAGAGTATGAAACTGACAAAGACATTATTCCACTAACTAACGGGTGGTGGTGGCTGCGTTCGCCCGGTTACGTTCAGACGTATGTCACATGCGTAGGTTTCAACGGTTTTATCATCGACTATTACCATAACATCTACGACAATGGTTGCGTTCGCCCTGCTTTATATATCTGGAACCATGAATCTTCAAATCTGAACCGAGGAGACAAATTTGAATTGGCTGGTTATACATGGACTATGTTGTCAGGCGATCTGGCACTATGCGATGATAATGTTGACACTACTTATTTCTGCAAATATCGTAAACCCAATGACTCAAACGATTACGAAAAATCAGATATAAAAATATGGCTCCATAACTGGGCTTGTAGAAATGACATTGAATTTATGATGCAAACATTCAGCCCGGATGATGAATAAATTTTGCTCTTGGCGCGAGCAGATGGTGAAATAAGAATGAAGAAAGAATATATAAAAAATACACTTAATCAAATTATTAGAGAAAAACGCATAAAAAAAGAAAATTGTGTGTTATTTGTCAATCAAGACGTATATGACGCAATGGAAGAAGCGCACGCGGTTGTCCATTGGGAAGAGAATTATCCAGGAGCGATATGGACACATCGTGATATATGCGGCTTACCAGTCGTTATCGATCAGCATGAAACGTTTTATTCCGTTGTATCACAAAGCGAAGCGAGAGACCGAATCTTGTCGATGGAGACATAAGAAAAAATGGACATTGAAACACTTAAAAAAATAAAAGAAGCGATTCGAACGATGGCAGTAGAACCTCCTTGGTGCGAAAATATAGAACAGTTAAAAGTATGGTTAAAAGGATTCGAGACATGCATTGAATATGTTAACTTATTAATCGACGCACAAATAAAACAGTATGAATCACATAGCCGCTGCAAAGAATGTGGCATCTGTGACTCAGAAGAGAGTGCCGCAAATAAGGAGAAAATATGATCTGGAAAATTCTGATTATTACCGACGACTACTATAGGTATATAAATTATTTTTCAAACAACTATGAAAAAACTCAGAAAAGCAGACGCTTTTCTCGTTTTGTGAGTGATCATACTGACGTTGAAATACGACCGAAGGCAGCAATACCAAGAGGTCAAAAATTCGATCTCATCTACGTAAATAAAGAATCGTTAAGCGAAGACGAATATGATGCACTGATTCCAATGAGCCCAAACATCGTAGACATCGAACAACTCGACAGAAAGATGTATTAAATTATTATTCGAGAATATATTTTTTTAATAGTAGATAAGAAGGGATGCTATATTGGCAAATCATGTAATTTATCCTCTCTCTAGAGGCATAATTATTAAATGTGAAAATTGCAAAGCTCTTTACGTTGCAGATAAGGTTGGTGCTTATTTCGTAGAAAAGTGTCCTGTATGTAATTACCTATACAATGACATGAACGATCGGATTCCTTTATGGAAATATAATTTAATTAAATTCTTTCGATCTAAGATCAATGAAATGGTATCTAAGTGCGCAAAAAAGGTGATATTAATTGACAAGATATACAGACAAACATGATCCTCTATGTCAGGGTTGTATATGGGCATTAAAATCACCCGTCACAATGAAAAACTGTGAGAAATGTGTAGAAGCCCAAACAGGGCATGCGCTGAACGAAAAAGGCAATGAATTAGACATTTTTATGTCGCGTTTAGAAGACGCAGGAATAATTAAAGGATGGCGTGAATTTTATGGAGAAAACAGATGAACAAGTAAGAGAAGCTTTAGAGATATGCACAACAATGTCTAATTGTATGAACTGTGCTTACAAAGAAGATTTCCACATGATCTGCCATCGACATCTCATGGAAGACATAAAGCGGGTTCTGAATGCGCAAGATAACCTGCTACGTTCTTACGCGAAACAAATCAAAGATGGATTCGTCGCGTTACGGAACGCAACAAAGATTATTAAATCCCAACCGGACGTTGTCCGTTGCGATCAATGCAGATGCTGGATAAGCGGCAAGATTGACGAGGACAACAATCCTATTCCTCCTATGTGCACATATCTCAACAAGCCAAGACACGCATATGACTACTGCATCCGAGCAGAAAAGATTCCTGATGAATTATAAAAAGGAGCAACAAATGAACATTCAAAGCCTTTCTATATGTGTTCCGGCAAAACAATGTATTAACAACTGTAAATTTTGCTGCAGCAAGATGCATCCAGCTGAATATGAAGATCGCTTCT
>Ga0247611_10011478_pt1 | contig 10218 bp, 11 predicted proteins | sample 177DNAGHGhighgp2_FD_192422 | JGI IMG/M metagenome (GOLD analysis project Ga0247611, IMG submission 192422) | Sheep rumen microbial communities from Palmerston North, Manawatu-Wanganui, New Zealand - 1770 DNA GHGhigh gp2 | ecosystem: Host-associated > Mammals > Digestive system > Stomach > Rumen... | reverse complement strand
TTTTTTCTAATGTTATACATCCACGAAACATCATACGCATATTTTTGCAATTACTTGTATTCCAACCTGTTATATTTACTGTCTTTATATTAGCAGACATTAAAGAAAATAATCCGCCGCTTGTTTCAAAATCTGTTATTTTACTAACATCAATATCAGTTAAATTAAGATAATCTGATTTTGTTTCAAATGATATTTTTCTTATTATTTCTTCAAGATTGAATTGATCATTTAGCAAATATTTATAAACTTTATCTTTTGAATCATTTGTTAGTTTCCATTCATTAATGTATGTGTTTAATGTCTTCATTTTATATATCCTATGTTTAATTATGAATATTCGTCTTCCCATTTATCTGGGTCATACCAATTTGGAGCACATTGCCAACAGTTGAAAAACATATCTTCCATATCTGTAACTTTTGAAACATTCCAATCCCATACACCAATGATATCTTTTAATTTGTAACAGTTTTTAAACATATAACTCATATCAGTAACATTTGATATATCCCATTCACTTAAATCCAAAACTTCTATGCCATCAGAATCTATTCCATATTCTGACCTTAAGTATCCTGAAGCTCCTGATGCAAATAATGCGTTCATGTCAGTTATTGCAGATGTATCTATGTCCAAAAGATATGGAGCTTTTTCATTTTCTTTTATTCTTTGCGCAACAAGCTCTCTTAATGCTTCTGTTGTTTTTGGATGATATTTATATTTATCAACTTTATATTTTGAATCATTTGTAAGTTTCCACTCATTTACACATTTATTATGTGATAGCGTTTCGCTTATGTATGTTTTAAATTCTTTCATTTTAATTTTCCCATTTATCTGGATCATACCAATATGGAATTGAATTTTCATTACAACTCATAAACATGTAATTCATATCTACAATTAATGAATAATTAATATGATCTATTCCTTTAATTTTTCTTAATTTATAACAATCTCTAAACATTGAACCAGCGTGTATAAATTCTTTTAATTTCCATCTTGATACATCTATTTCTTTAAGTTTATGACACCCATAAAACATACAAGTAAAAATTTTGGCTTTAGACATATCAAAATTTTCTAATCCTATTATTTTTTCTAAATTATAACACTGTTCAAATAAAGCAGAAAAATCATCAATATGTGATGTGTCCCACCCAGTAACATCTATTAATTCTACTTTTTGTAAATTATAAAATAAACCATATCCACAATAATCTACATATTTATCATAAAGTCCACCTAATGTACGAATATTGCTTACGTCTATATCTTTTAATATAAGTTCATTATTGTTTTTTTCATATCTATCAATAATTAACTCTCGTAATTCGTAATACGATTTTGGATAATACTTACGTTCTATATATTCAACATTTGAATCACTTGTCAATTTCCATTCATTAATGTATGTGTTTAATGATTTCATCTTGCGTCCCATTTGTTTTTATCATACCAAGATGGTATAATTGTATCTTTACATCTATAAAACATTTGTTTTAACTTAATATTTTTAGTTATTGACCAATTTTCTGGCCCCTTTAATGTTTCTAATGATTTACATTCTTTAAACATATTTTCTAAATTATCAACCTTATCACTTAATTGCCATTTTGATAAATCTAAACTTTTTAATGAATAACATCCCTTAAACATTCCACCAAAATAAGAAACATTTGATACGTTTAAGTTTTCTATTCCTATTATTTTTTCTAAATCATAACAATCAAGAAACATACAATTCATATGATTAAACTTACGAGTGTTCCATCCAGTTATATCTATTATTTTTATTTTTTCAAATTCTCTAAATAATCCATAACCAAAATCTAATTGCATAAAATTGTTTACTTTACAATTAAAAACATTGATGTCTCTTAAATCTAAGACTTTTATTTTTTTATTATAACACTTTTTATATCTTTCATATACAATTTTACGCAGTTCATTAAAATTTTCTGGAAAATAATTATAAGTATTAATTTTATTTTTTGAATCATCTGTTAATCTCCATTCGTTAATGTATGTGTTTAATGTCTTCATTAAATTATTTAATATATTTTATCAAATGCGCCATGATGGACCTTTTTTTAATGATTTACAGCCGTCAAACGTATCTTGCATTGAAACGATACTAGTATTAATATTCCAATCGTTTTTTATTTGTCTAAGGTTTTTACATCCAGAAAACATTGAATCCATTTCTTCTACACTTTTTAATTTCCATTTAGATAAATCCAATTTTGTTAAACTATAGCAGTCATTAAACATATAAGAAAATATTTTAACATTTGATACATCCCATGTGTCTATACCTCGTATTTCTTTTAATTTATAACATGCATCAAATAAACATCTACAATCTGTGACGTTTTTTGTGTTCCATCCAGTTGTGTCTATTATTTCAATTTCTGAGAATTTATAAAATAACCCATAACCACTGTATGGACTAGTACTTCTATAATCACCAAGTGTATTTATTTTTGAAACATTTATATCACGTAAATCAAGATATTTACCATGCTGCGTTAATACGTCTTCATATTTATCAATAACGATCTGACGTAATTCTTCATATGTTTCTGGAAAATATTTATTAACTACATATTCTACATTTGAATCATCTGTTAATTTCCATTCGTTAATGTATGTGTTTAATGTTTTCATAATTAAAAAATTTATTTAGAACCAATGTGGTTTTTTAACTGGGCAATCCCAAAATGCGTCATTTCTCTCGCAATTAGCTGCTATATTCCAATGTTCTATTCCTTTAATTTCTTTTAAATTTTCACATCCCCAAAACATTTTTTTAATAGTATATACACTTGATGTGTTCCATTTAGATAAATTTAAAGTTTTTAAATGATTACATCCTTCAAATACAAGTTTCATTATTTTAACATTTCTTGTATCAAAATGAGATAAGTCTAAATATTCTAATGATGCGCATTCTTCAAACATACCATTTATATTATATACATTACGTGTGTTCCATCCTGATAAATTCACACTTTTCAAATTATAACATTTATGAAATACACATTGTAAACTTTGCGCATGTGACACATTCCATGTATGTAAATCTAATTCTTCTATATCTCCTATATCACAACCATCAAGGCAAAACGCGGATCCAGCGCCAGCAAAAATACCATCAAAATTAGTTATTTTTGATGTGTTAATATCTAATAAATATGGCTTTTGTGGATTATCTTCTAACCGTTCATGAATAATATTAGATAATTCAAATCTATCTGCAGGAAACTTTTTATATACTATTTTTTCTACATCAACTTGTGATATATCATTTAATTTCCATTCGTTAATGTATGTGTTTAATGTTTTCATATTAACCTCATTTAATTTTTATACCAAGATGGTGAAATATTACAATAAAGAAACGCATTTGCCTTATTCATTATGTTAGAAATATCCCAGTTTTCAATTCCTTTTATTTCTTCCAATCTTATACAATTATAAAACATTTCTTCTATAGTTGTTACTTTTGATGTCTTCCATCCAGATAAATTAAGTTTCTTTAACTTCTTACATCTACAAAATACCCATGTCATTATTCTAATATTTCTTGTATCAAAATTAGATAAGTCTAAAGATTCTAATGATTCACATTCTTCAAACATGCCATTTATATTACGCGCTTTGTGAGTATTCCATCCAGATAAATTAAGTTTCTTTAAACTATAACATTTATGAAACATACATTCAAAACTTTCAACATTTGAAACATCCCATGTATGTAAATCTAATTCTTCTATACTGCCTATTCCATAACCGTTTAAGCAATACTTAGATCCTGTACCAGCAAATATACCACTTAAATCATTTAATTTAACAGTAGAAATATCTAATAAATCTGGTTTTGTTGGATTATCTTCTAAACGTTTATGGATAAGGCTTGATAATTCTTCTTTTGTTTCTGGAAAAAAATTATAAAAACTTACTTTAGTTTTTGAATCATCTGTTAATTTCCATTCGTTAATGTATGTGTTTAATGTCTTCATTAAATTATTTAATATATTTATCCAATATACCATGATGGACGTGTTACTGGGCAGTTACTAAACATATGTTCCATTCCCCATGACCCGACACGTTTGGATAGTTTCCAATCTCCTATTCCCTTGATTTCTGTTAAATTTTCACAACCGTCAAACATATATCTAAAATTATCTACTTTTGATGTATTCCATGTTGATAAGTCAAGATATTTTATTTTTCTACAATCATGAAATACAAAAGGCATATTTTTAACATTTCTTGTATCAAGTTTTGTTGTATAAAAGTTTTCTAAAGATACGCAGGTATCAAATAAACCGTTCATATTTTGTACTTTAATAATATTCCATCCTGCTATATTTATTGTTTTTAAATTATAACAATTATGAAACATACATTCTATATTTGTTACATTAGACATATTCCATGAATGCAAATCCAATTCTTCAATCTCTGAATATTCACCATACTCATATAAACCCATGAAAAATTTAGATTCAAAATTAGAAAACAATCCTGACATATCAGTTATTAATGATGTATCTATATCTAATAAATATGGTTTTTTAGAATTTTGTATTAAACGATCTTTTATAATATTAATTAATTCTTTAATATTCTTAGGATAAAACATACAAAATTTCGATGATTGATCATTCAGTTTCCATTCATTTATACATTCACTATGTGAACGATTTAATGTTCCATTGATATGTTGAATTAATGATTTCATTGTATTGTCGTATTAACTTTATAATCTGATATAATTTTTTCGTTACTTATTTCCGTACGTTCATTTATTGATGGATAATTTGATGTTAGTTTTAAATCGAATTGTATTGTTTTTTGATTTGTTTCTGCTGAACTAAAATCTATCTTATTTAATTCTGGATGTAATGATGTTGGAAACTCTATACCACATTCTATAATCTGGCCAAGATACACAACCTTAAAAAACCTTTGGTATACAAGTTTATCAATCATTTCTTGCATTAACACCAAAGCTTCATTAAATGTTGATAACACATATGTTAATCGTATATTAACCTCAATTGGTATTCTTCTTATTTCTGCATTATAACCTTTAATAGTATTTGTAATCTGGTCAATCCTTTCATATGTCCCCCTAACAAAATTATTAGATAAACTTCCCATATCAAACATAAAATCACTTATTTCAATGACACCACGAGGCATAGACATATACATCATGTCTTCACCAGTTGTTTCATTTATCCTGTATTCATATCCATTATTTTCAAGATATAAATAAGATGATCCTGTTGATACTATAAAATGATTAATCGGTTTATCATAAAGTACAACATTAGTGTTCATCCATTTCAATAATCCTTTTATAATTATTGAAAAGAATCTTTCATCTTTATTATATAAATTATCAAATTTTTCAAGGTTCCATGGATGTTTCCAACTTCTTTCACTCATGTTTTATTATGGATTTATTTGATGTTGTTCAATATTATCAGGACCAATATTCTTAGGTTCAGCATTTAAAGAATATTCATTAACATTATAATTATTAATATCAAAGTTATCAACGAACGATACCATTTGTTGATAGTTTGAATCATTCTCATAACCTTCAACACCAGTACGTTCAATCATTTGCTGCATTAATGTTGATACCGAATTAACAGTTTCTGCAAGTTCTTGTGTGTTTTCAGTATTCATTGATACAGCCGCATCTATCATGTCATTCACAATATATGGATCCATATTACTAACAGTTCCTGTGTTTGTTTCAATGTTATAAACAGTGTTAACAGCGTAAGCATATGAGTCATCATTAACATAATATAATCCATACATTATTGGCTTACTATTAGATTTTACTTCTAATACCATTAATGAATCTGTAACATCTTGCACTTTTAAGTCTTTTATTTGAATAATACCTTTACGTCTTATATAATTAGGATTAATGTTTCCACCCCAATCATATGATACTTTCATCATTTTCATAATTATTATACTATTACTTTTTTATCGTCTAATTTTCTAATTTTATTAAGGAAATATTGAGATCCCTTTGAATCGTCAAGTCTGCCAGAAGTATCTCCGCGTTGTGAATGCGGAACTTTATCATAATAACCTTCATAGTTGAAGTTTGTATAATCATATGTCTGATAATCATAACGAGTTTTGTTTCCTTCTGGCCATACAAGTCTGTCTCTCATTTGAACAATTTTATATCTAAAATAACGTCTTCCTTCTGGAGAGTTTATATCAGAAATTTCAGCACCAGCTAAATAACGTTGTTTTATTCTTCCCATATATCGTTGTATTAAATCATTAGCCAATGTGTTTGTTGGATGATATTGGTTTAATACATTTGTATCATTTATTGATCGTAATATAGCCAACTTAAGATTTAAATAATCAGAATTTGTTCCAACAAGTTTTCCATTTATTTTTTCCATATTGATTGTGGCATTTTCACTACCAGCGATATTTCCTAATGGATTAATGCCTAATCTATATGTATTATGCATACATAACGCTTCTGATGCGTCTACTAAATATTTATATATTTCCGTATTTGGATGATATCTTTTATCATTTATGGATCTTGCGATTTCTTTTTCTCTGTTCTTTTGAGTCTGAACAGAATGTTTCGCAGCTTCATAACCATAATTGCCGTCATAATAAAAACCATCAGATCCAAACATCATATGAGAGAACTCATTCATATTATGAGTATAAACCCTGTCATAATTAATCTTTATCACATTGTTTCCAAGTGTAAATGGTTTTTCATTATCAATTGAACTTGGAATTGAACTACCTATTGATTCTATGTCAATTTCACAGTTTATAAATGTGAACATTTTGAATGACATCATGTTTCCAAAATTAGTAGCATCAAAAAATTTCTTATACTTAAATGATCTACCACTAAGAGTGCGTGTTGCAGTATGGAAATATTTTAATGGAGATTGGAATAACATTATAGTCATATCAAATTTCCTTAAGTTATCTGGGACAATCTCTTTTTGGTTTACATCATCAAAACATGCGAATTTGTAAAGATCCATTAATGTTGTCAAACGCATATCAATAGCGTCTGCATTACATTCAATTTCAAAATTTCTTTCTTTAGAAAAATCATCAATCAATGGAATGTTTGCTTTATCTAAATTCCTTACTCCTTTAAAGAACCATGGCGCAACAACATTTATGTATGACAATATACTTGCGAATTTTACTAATGCAGCTTTCCTATCTGCGCATTTATCATACTTGCCTGTCATCTCGCAATTTGATAAATATTTATATGCAGTATTTGTAGCAGCTTCTGGGTGAGTGTCATTTAACAATCCACCAAGAAGACCAAATTGCGTATCAAAATTAAAAAAGATTTTAAAATAAAACCAGCCTTGTTCATTAAGTGGAGAATACAATGATTTTTGAAAAACCGCTCTTTCATTTATGAAATCATCATATCCCCATTCAGGAATTCTGAATTGTAAAAATTCAGATTCTTCAGCAGAATGCGTTCTTGTATTACTAACATGAATGTTTGTTGTTACTGCGCCTTGAGGATTCGTGTCTTCATTTATAGATTGATAATTTGCCATATTATCATTAACTGCAGACAAACGTTCTTGCCAATATGCCTCAGTATCATAGAATTTATCATGAACGCCTTTGAATATATTGTCTGTTTGTGTTTTAGTTGCATCTACTTCATTTTGCCATCCTTCAAGGTTGGGCAAATTATTATTCCATATTACCTTTTCCCATTTTTCACGTTTATCTTTTGCAGCCATATATTCATTATATGCTGTGTTATGTTCTAGTTCTAATGCTTTCCATTCATCACTATTTTTCCAATCATTGTTTGGGCCTCCATCTAACGCTCGTATATATTGGTTAGTATGAAGATGTTCTAAATCTGTCTTATATACATCAGAAGACATACTGTCTCTTATTGTGGTTCCTTTTAACATTGTGCTAACAAATCCATTAGAGCTAACAACAATTGGTGATACGACATCAACAGGAATACCAAGTTCTTCAAGATCTTTGATATCCTTTGCACTTTCTGAAATTGATCCAGAATTTTTTACCGCATCTTTCATTTCAACCCATATGTCTCCCCAATCTGCCATGATTAGTTTTTATGTATTTGTTTTATAAATAAATCGTCATCTAAACGTAAATCATCAGATATGACGTCATCTCCTGTTAAATCATTGAAATCAACAATAAATTCTACTCCTGTTGATTTTGACCTTAATGTCGCTTCTCCTTTTATATAATCATATTTGACTATCTCTATATCATTTATGTTTTCATTCGTAATTTTTATTTTATTAGTCTTTTTATTATATTTCTGTATATAAGAAAACCAATATGATGTTAAGTCATATTTTTTACGAATGAATCTATTTCCTTTTTCTGTTCTTATTTTATATATTATATACACCTTTGACGGTTTCCAAAACTCATTATCATTTAATTCTATTATATTATATATGTCATTAATTGTGAACTTTGTCATTTCGTTATTCTCATTTAAATAACCTGGATATAAATCCAATTCATTTAACAACATTGATAATGCGTTTTTATATATAAGTTTATGGACGCACATCGCTTTACCATTAGCAACATCTACTGCTGATAATGGTCCAGATCTATAATACGTGTCATTATAATAATGATTTTTGTGTTTAGAGATATTTATCATTTACTGACAATAAAATTTTTATATATAAAAATATTTTATGTCTACTTAATATCTCTTATTTTACGACTGAATCATCAAGTTTTGGCATTGATGTAATATTATAATATCCAGTCAATGGGCCGCGCCTCAATAAATATAAATATTGCTGTATTTCTTGATTATCATCGAAGTAATCAAAACGCATTCCATCTATATAATAAATTCCTGACAATGTTGGATCTATAAGTCCAATCGCGTCATTATGTAATATATCTTGTTGTGATATACCGTTATATGGTGGTGTCACTGGATCTGGTAATACTTGTTCAGAATCAAGTTCATCATATAATACAGAACTTTGACTTACGATCATCATTTTTGATTTATAATCGTATTTTTCAATCAACACAGATACTAATGTTCCTCTTTGTAAACCATAATTTGGTTGTCTCATTAATACAGTTAACATTCTTCCGCGTATCTTTGATAAAAACGCGTCTCTAACGTTTTTTTGATATGCTATATTACGTTCTTCACAACCGACAAATGACCATCCATCATATTTATTTATTTCATAGTCTTCAACATATTTGCCATCTTTACTATCTTCTTTAATCCTTATTTGGTTTAATTCAAGTCCGTTAACTCCATTATTTCCAAGAGGATTAAAATAAAATACACTATTAAGAGTACCATGTTCATATATATTAGACATTGTTGAATTATCCCAATATTCTGCAATGTCAGTATTTGATAACGCTCCCGTCATATTATGGTTTGTAATTATTCGTCTGCTAACTTGAAAGTCTGACGTCATCATACCGTTCTTATGAGGGTTTATACCAGTCTCATTATATATAACAAGGTTTGATCCTTCAATAGGTTCATTCATTGCTTTATATAAATCAATCAATGTTAGATATCCATATAAGTCAACCCACCCGTCATATATCTTTTTATTATCACTGCCGCCAATTGAAAGGTTATACTCTATTAATTCTTTATAAGATTGGTGATTTATTATTCGCGGCATTCTATCATCATATTCCTTTGTGTCTTTCATCGCAGCAAAGCCAAGACCACATTTTTCAGCGACTTCGTGAAACAACTCCCACATATTAGGACGTTTATTTTCTGGAACATTACAAAACGTGGCGCGGCATTCAGGAAATGTTATAACACCAGAAGTAATAGCTTGCTGTATAAACGGCATATGTTTCAATGTGCATTTATATGTAGCTTTTGTTTTATCTTCATTTATTACTGCTTCAGTTATATAAAATGTTAATGCTATCTTTTTATATTTACCGTCATTTGATGGTATAATAATAACTCTTACGTCATTATTAAGTCCAGGTCTATCTGGTAAATTAAACTTATTATTATTATCCTTTACGACTATATGTAATGTTGGAACAATTCCAGTATATAATATACTTAATGATTCTATATTATCTCGTTCTAATACTAAATGGTTTAATTTTACAATTGTTATCAATATA
>Ga0247611_10011477_pt1 | contig 10218 bp, 19 predicted proteins | sample 177DNAGHGhighgp2_FD_192422 | JGI IMG/M metagenome (GOLD analysis project Ga0247611, IMG submission 192422) | Sheep rumen microbial communities from Palmerston North, Manawatu-Wanganui, New Zealand - 1770 DNA GHGhigh gp2 | ecosystem: Host-associated > Mammals > Digestive system > Stomach > Rumen... | reverse complement strand
CGACAAAACAGATGAAGAATGCCCTTGCCATAACTGTATAATCTTAGGACAGTTAGACAGAGTGCAAAGCATAATAAAAAAAATTAACGAGGTTTTAGAGGACAGCGAAGATGTGGAAAACGACTAATTATAAAGGTGAAACGGTTACTTGGTATTCGGAGGAAGAATACAATAGATTACTAACTGCCTTGGAACGAATCAGGGCATATTTAAGAACAGCCGTACACACCAATAATGGCGATAAATTCTTTGAAAACGTCTATAATGGTTATCAAGTGGCAAAAGACGTTATGAAATAAATTTTAAGTAAAAATTTTAGTGAAAATCATTATAAGTAAAATTCTTATGGTGATTTTTAGTGAGGGAATTATGAGCAAATATAATTTTGAACAAAAAAGAAACGACTACGAAACACCGCCCGAACTCGTGAGAATGGCATTAGAAAATTTTACTTACGAATACAAGTTTAATCTTGATGTATGTTGCTCAAGAGAAAATATACCTGCAAACAATTATTATAAGTTCGGAGAAAAAGACGGCTTGAAAGAGGATTGGTCTTATCTGAATTGGTGTAATCCGCCATTTAACGAATGTTCAAAATGGATTAAAAAAGCCTTTGAAGAACAGAAAAAAGGTAAAAGAACAATTATGTTAATCCCCGTCAGGACAGAAACAAAGTATTGGCATGATTATATTTTGCATAACAAAAAGGTGCAGATTCTCTGGCTACGCAAAGGTTATCAATTTATCAACCCTGATACAGAGAAACCCTGCGGAGTATTCAAAAATGCTTTGGCGTTGGTTTATTTTAGGGTTTAACAAAAGTTCATGAAGAAACGTAAAGAAAGGATAAAATTATGGAACCAAAAAGTTTTAGAAAAGTAGAAATAGGGACAAGTGAATATACAGAAGTATTTTCAGAGCAAAACAAAGATTTTAATTGTCATCATGAATACAGCATAGAAGCTACGGACACCACAGGCGCAATATTTGCTGATATAAAATTCCAAAAAGGACCAATTAAAGAATACGGCGTGAATGGTTGTCATAATGAAGATTTAATTGCGATTGTAATTGATAGACTTCATTGCTTTCAAGAAAGCGAGTTTAAATGCAGAGAAAATGCTATCGCAATAACCAAACTTGAAGAAGCTCTAATGTGGTTAAGAAAAAGAACAAATGACAGAGCAAAGAGAGGCGTCAAGGGAACAAGTTTAGTTTAAACAACAAACTTTACAAAAACAAAAACCCCGAAATCATGACTAATACATGAAATCGGGGTTTATTAAGAAATATTGTTAAAGAAAGGATATAAAAATGTCAAAAGTGATAAAATTTAAAACGTCACCGGTTGAAGAATACCCCGATGATTTAATGAAAATCGGGGAGTTTGTGAAAAAGTATAAATGCGACCGCTCTTATCCTTATAAATTAAGAGATAGGGGGAAATTGACACTATATAAAATAGGTTCTTTTAGGGTGTCAGAATCGGAAGCATTAAGGGTTATGGGGGTGTAAGATGAAGAATTTGCTTTCAAAAGAATTTGATAAATTCAGGAATTACGACTTTGCCAAAAAATACTATGGCTCTTTTGGTGATGAGGGCAACGGTGTTTTTGAAGTCAAAATTGACGGCAAAACTTATAATATAATAGCTTCAAATGGCGGTGGTTGGGAGCATGTATCGGTTTCAAACGAAAAGCATATTCCGAGTTGGAAAGTTATGAGCAAAATTAAGGACTTATTTTTTAACGAAAACGAAACTGTTGTTCAATTCCATCCACCCAAAAGCGAATATGTCAATATACATAAAAATTGCCTACATCTTTGGCGAAGTCTTGGAAGAGACATAAAAACACCACCAACTATATTTTTGGGAGATAAAAATGCAAATTAAATGTAAATATTGCGATAGGTTTTTCAATTTTGAACCGAAAGACGATAGTTTAAAATTTGAAAATTCTGAAAACGAGTTTTTGCAAAATGAATGTCTTAAACTCGAAAAAAGAATAGATAAATACAAAAATGACTTACATGCTGGTCAACTATCATGGAAACAGCGGGATTTAGAAATTAAAATAAGGTCGTTGATAAAAATAAGAGATATTTTAGAAAGATATATATAAATGGCAGGCATAAGCAAGAAACGGATTAAAACCAAAACAGGCGAAAAGATTAAATATACAATAACCTACACCGATATATTCGGTAAACGGCATACAAGCGGATATTATGAAACGATTAAAGAAGCCAAAAGGGATTTATGGAAATTTGAGGAAGTCAAAACCGATAAAAACATAACTTTCGGACAGATTTTCAAACTCTTTTTGGATAAGGCAAAAATAAAATATGCTCTATCGACTTATGATACTTATAATATCTATTACAATAAATATTTAAAACAATTAGACGGTATTAAATACGATAGCGTTAATTCTATTGCGATTCAGGGTTTTTTCTATGACCTTGAAAAAAATTCAACTCCGCACGTTGCGATGCACTGCTTGAAACTTGCAAGAGCTTCAACGAATTACGCAATCAAGCATAAATTGATTGAAAAAAATATTTTTAACGAGGTTGAAAAACCGAAACCGCCAAAGGCGGATATAAACCACTTGACGATTGAGGAATTAAAAAATGTTCTTGAATGTTGCAAAAAATGCTATCGGGAATATTACCCGTTATTATTTACATTTATCGGAACAGGTGCAAGAGAGGGCGAAATACTGGCTCTTGAAAAGACGGATTTCAACTATGAACAGGGTTATATTGAAATTACAAAACAATTCACCCAAGCAAGACTTGTTTATAAAACCAAAACGGAATCATCAAACCGTAAAATCTTTTTATTTGACGAATTAAAAGAGGTTTTAAAAGAGCATATAAAGACATTAAACCCTGATAACCCGTTATTGTTTCCAAGCAAAGCAGGAACTTATTTAAGAGGTGAAAACTTCCGCAAGCGATGTTTTTATAAAATCTTAAAATTATGCGGAATAAATAAACGGGTAAGACTTCACGATTTAAGAGGTTCATATATTGATATGGTTTTAAGTTCAGGCTTATCGGTTAAATTTGCACAGAATCAAGTCGGACATGCAAGAACGGAAACGACATTAAATGTTTACGCTCAAAACAATTCTGATATGATAACCGCAGCAACAAATCAGATCAATACTTATTTTCAAAAAAATCAGCAAAAAGTCAGCAAAATAAAAAATGAGGGGAATAATAAAATAATTCCATTCCGCAAAAAGCAGTCTGGAATTATCTTTTAAGATTTCGGAACGACAGGATTTGAACCTGCGACCCCTACCACCCCAATACATTTTGGCTATTTTTGATACTTTTGATAATTTAGACAAAATCCTTTAAAATTAGGACTTTTAACCGAGTTTTAACTTTAGCGGATTTTGATAATTTTGATAGTTTTGACAGAAAAAATCAGCAAAAAATCAGCAAAATTTTTTATCAAATTTTTATGGAGTTTTTATGGAGAAATATATTAATCAAATCATCCATGCAGATTGTATGGATATATTAAAACAGTTGCCTGATAAGTGTATTGATTTGGTGCTGACCGACCCACCGTATGGTGGCGGTGGGGATACTGAATGGGATAATAAAAAAAGAGGGAGATTTGGTGGGCGGTTTGATAAATATGATATTAAAGCCACTCGGACAGGTGGAACATTGAGTAAAAAATATCAAAAAGGTGAAGTTAGCGAAAATCAGGATATAAGGCATTGGGATTTTGCACCGGCTAAAGAATATTTTGATGAAATTTTTCGAGTTAGCAAAAACCAGATAATTTGGGGCGGTAATTATTTTGATTTGCCTCCTACAAGATGTTTTAATGTATGGCGAAAATTGACAATATCAGAGAACTTTTCAATGGCTATGTGTGAATATGCTTGGTGTTCTTTTAACGCAAATGCGAAATTTTATGAATACGCACCACAAGACCCTACAAGATTTCATCCAACACAAAAGCCGTTAAAACTTATTGAAAGACAAATAGAAGAATATTCAAAACCTAATGATTTAATCCTTGATTGTTTTTCGGGAAGTGGCACAACGGCAGTAGCTTGTCATAATCTTAAAAGACGGTTTATTTGTATAGAAAAAGATTACGATTATTGGAAAGCAAGCGTTGAAAGATTAAAGATTGTGCAAGCACAACAACGGCTGAATTTAGAGTTTTAATTTTTTGTCAAAATTTGACTAGAAATGAGGGATTATGAGTTATTATTACAAAGATGGGAAAATACAGCAATTTGAGCATAAAGAAACAGTCAAGGATAACACAGCCGGTTGCGGTTGTTTAGTCATAATTTTTATTGTTTTTATTCCTGTTTTGCTTGATTTAATTGTTAGTAATGCGTATATAAAAAGAAATAATGCTCCGTTAAGTTGTATGTTTGCACGAGATACAGTTACTTGTGTGCAAATTTTCAAAAACAAAGAATAAATAAGGGCGGCACATTTGAGCATTGTTAAGAGGCTTTGCCGCCACTAATGATGTTATTATAACAAGTTTTTGTAATTTTTTCTACAAAATCCGTTTATTTTGGAATGGAAATCCACATTTTCCGCACGACTTTTAGCGGTATTATTACATTTTATTGCACGACTTATTAACAAAAATCTACGGAAATGTAAATAAGAATCTACATAACAAAAAACCCCTCTAAAATCAATTAGAGGGGTTACAGTTTATTATAAAAGGAAATTCAAATGAACATTTTATTTTTTAAATATTTTGTGGCGGTTGTTGCCTTTTCTGTATGCAATATGAACCCATTTATCGTATTCGTTTCCAAGCTCGTCAAATTCTATGCCTGTTTTTAAAATAAAATCGACTACTTGAGCGGGTGTCATCCCATCAACATGAAAATCTGCCGCACGGCCGTATAAATGATTTGAATTAACCGCACCTTTTATTTTAGGATGTGAATTTAATTTAGGGCATCTATAACCGCTTGTAATTATCATGGGTTTACCCAGCTTATCTCTTATTGGCTGGAGGCAATAAAAAATAAGATTTAATAAATTATCTAATTCTAATAAATTTGGGCGGTTGTCGATATTATGTAATTTGGCGACGTCTGATTTAATTAGTTCGGATAGAGAAAAGTTTAAGTTCATCTTTGCCTCAATTCTTCTATGATTTCATCAAGTTTAGAGTAAATATGCGTTTGAAACTCTTTGTATGCATTTACTTCTACATATTTATCCTTAATATCGTCCAGTATTTCTCTATGTTTCTTTTCCAGTTGCTCCGGACGAACAAAAATATTATTTTGCCATAGAAACATTAAAAGAATGACAATATACGGTGCGTAGCTCTCTAATTGTTCAATGTTCAATTACTTCCCCCACTCTAAAACATCTACTACTGTTTTAACTAAATTCTTTATATACTCCTTGCCATTGAATTTTGGCAGGTCGATTTTTTCAAATTGTTCAAGGTATTCTACAAACTTGTCTTTATCTAAAAAAAATTTAAGGGGATGATTCCCCCTTAATTCGTTAAGTTGCATAGTCGCTAAAGCTAAATTATTTAACTCCGTTTTCCCGTTAAAGCATTTACATTTAACATGCTCTAAACTAACATTTTCAGGTGTCAATATTCCGCCGTAAATCCCCTTTTTAACATCGGGCATATTGCCTTTTAGCCACTCCGTTTTTAAAATTGATTTATACTTAAAAGGGATTCTATCTATTCGGCGGATATTCATTTATTTTGTAATTCCTTGAACTTTTGATGCTATTAAATCAAATATAGCCTGTGTTAGATGCGGAATGTTTGGAATTACTATTGTTTTAAATATCCACTTAAAAACAAAATTTAAAGACAAAGAGTCGATTGTGTTTAGACAATAAGTTAAGATAATATCGTCAACCCTTGCTTTTTTTTCTTCGCCTGTTAAATCTTTGTACTGTTCGTATTTTTCAATGCAATGTTTTGTTTCAGTTACAAAATTTGTAATAAATTCTTTAAACTTCATAATTCACCTCAATATTTTCCACTTCTTCAATCGTTTTAGCTTCTTTAATTTGCTCTTTAATTTCAGCATTTCTATTCCAAACAAAAGAATGTAAAGCTGTTATTAATCCGCCGATATTTAATAAATCCTGTTTTGTGCAAGTCATACTATCATTATTCATTCCAAACCACTCGATTGTGTCAGTATCGCTCATTTGCAACACTGCACCTAATATATTTGCTTTTTGGTCTGTATCAGAATCAAAGAGGATGTTGTTATAAGTAACTCCACGATTTAAGGCTTCATCTCTTAAGATGTCGTTGTCTTGAATCTTAGTATTTTTCGCATTTTCAAGTTTTTGTTTATCCGTATAATGTGGACAAAGTTCGGTTAAATACCATTGCCCGTTTGTTTCAGATTGTTCAACATCTCTTTGTTTCATGCCGATTTCAATATAATATTCGTCGGGACATCCAACCCCAAGCTGTACAAGTCCTGTTTTTTCATTTTTTATAAAACAATATTTTAACATTTTATGATGTTCTCCTAAATACATTAACTACATAAGCTGGCGGCTGTACCGTTGTAGAGTTGCCGTAGATAGAGTTAGATTGTGATGCATCAAAATGTAATAGTTGCCAAGCATGAAGAGAACCTGATGGCAAACCGCCATATTTACTACCAGATACACCAGTATATATAGCACCAGAAGATGTAGAAGTTTTTAAGTCCATTGGTAAAAGTTGGTCTGTATTACCAGTAATATTCGGCAACCCAGCAGCAATAGTTGTGTTTCCGTTACTTCCTGTGCCTGTCCATAGAGCTCTACCGCTTGAAACTAAAGACCATGTGCCAAATAAGCTAGATAACGGACAAGTTGAATTAGTGGTTAAATAAACACATCCAACGGGGTAAATGGTTTGCAAAAGCCCCAATAATCGCCCGTTAGGGATATATCCTGTTGTGCCGTCAAGAAGTTGATAGTTAGCATTAACATTATTATAAGTACCAAAACCAATATAAAAACTCATATTTGTAGAGTTAGTACCTGTTCCGATTTGTATTGCTCTAACACCGCTTGATGACGCTACTTCCCCTATCGCAATAGAACCTTGACCGCTTGCTGTTGCTGATGTACCCAAAGCGACAGATAAAACACCTGTCGCAGATGCATTATAGCCTAATGCTACATTGTCGCTTCCTGAAACACTCGAACCAATACCAATATTTGTACTATATCTAGCCGTTGATAGTGTACCACCGATTGTTAAGCTATTTGTATCGGTTGCAGTATTCTTTAAAAAATGTGCTTCCCCTGTTGCGGTGAGGTTGGAAAGGTCTGTGTTTGCACCGCCACCGCCTGAATGGTTATCGACATAGTCTTTAATTGCTTTTTGTGAAGCGGCAACATAATCGCTTGCATTGTCGCCGCCAAGTGTCGTGTCTGTATCTAAATCATAATTTTTAGTATATGGCATATTTTTAAGCCTTTAAACCTGTTACTACTGCTCTATAAGCACCTGCTGAAATATTTGCCGTTGAATTAAACTTAACGGTGATGGTTGAAGCGGTTACTTCGTAATATGTTCTTATCATTTCGCCCGTTTGCTCTAAGAAAAATTCAACGCTAACATTTTTTGTACCGATAGAATTAGTTATGCTCCACGTACAAACTCCGCCCGAAACGCTCAATGCAGGGTTAGTATCCGCAAAACAATAAGCCGTACCGCTTAAAGCTGTTTGAATATTTGAAATATTGTTTGCGTTTGTGCTGATTTGAGTAACTAAAGAAGATGTTATTCCTGAATCTAAAGCGGCTTGTTGGGATGGAGTTAGAGGGTTTTCGTTAATTTGAAAACGTGGAAGCCATCCTGCTTTTCCGTTTGTTGCCCAAGTGCCGGTATATGTAAATTGCCATGCACCTTCTAATGTTTCGCCCGTATAATCAGAAGCATTTTGAACAACCATATAATCATTTACTGTCGGTGTTTTGTTGCCGTCATCATCCGCTGGGTAATCATTTACATCCGTTGGAACATTCGCCCAAGTCGCCCAATTACCTCTAAAATGAGCAGAATTAGTTTGAATAGCATTATCTACATATTGCTTATCCGCTAATTTGTTTGAGCTTGTAGCTTCAGCAGGAATTTTATCATTAATTGTATTAATATTTGTTTGATTCGTGCCGATTTGAGAAACCAAAGCACTTGTAATCCCCGAATTGATGGCATTTTGTTGTGCGGTTGTCGTTAAATCGTTTATCGTTGTAGAACTCGGCAAAGCTCCGACATCAGATGCCGTTGTAGGCACTGTAATATTAATTGTTTCATCCGTTGATTGGTTCAAAGTAAAACTTTGTACAGTCGTAGAATTTTTTTGAATCGTAATTGTGGCATTATTGACAGTTTGAGAGTTTGAATATTCCCAATTTGTACCGTTAAAAGTACCTGTTTTGTGTAAAGTTGTGTCGTAGTATTGTTGTCCTTCAAAAGGATTAGTAGGGGCTGATGGTCGTTCTTCCCATCCGCCGTTATAAATTCTTCCTGTCTTTTGAAAGTCGATACCAGAGCCGTATTTCATTGGTGGCATTTTTTATTTCTCCTTTTAATTTAATTAAGATATGCAAAACCTGTCGAAGCTGAATCAAGGCTTATAATTACCTGATTGTCGCTAGTGTATTCTTTATGTGCTTCAAATTGCTCCCCGTTTGTGTAGGCTAAAGAAATTGAAGGGTGTTTATTTAAGTTATGATTAATTATCCAAGTGTCGCTTGCAATTCCCTGCTCAAAAACAAAAGTTTTTGATGTAATTGTTGCGGTTTGGTTTTCCGTTTGAACATCAATCAATGGGCTTCCTTCAATCGTTATTTTTGATTGCTCGATTTCGCTTTCAAGCTCATCAACTGCATTATTCAATTCTTCTTTTGTTGCAAGATTTGATATATCGGGAATTACCGATATATTAAAATCCGCCTGTATGTCGGGTTGTTCGTTTTCCGTAAATTCCGCTTCAAGGTGCGGGATATTTAGTGTAAAATCGGCTTCCAAATGAACATCATTACTCATTTTCGGCCCCCCAGTCTATGACCTTTGGGCAAGCTCTGAATGTTAAAGAACCGTTAAAGGTAACGTGTCCTATTCCTTCTATTTCAACCCCTGCATAAAATGTATTTTGAAGCTCAAATTGTGCGGTTTCTTGCCCTATATAACCCTCTTTAAAAGGAAATTCGGGGTTATTATATACATGGGTTATTTTCCCGCATTGAGTGTATAATTTTTTAATTGTATAACCCTCTGTGTTTTCATAATTAATTGTTATTAAATCGGGTGCATCATCGCCCATATAAATACAGTTGCAAGTCATTTTATACCCTCTTTGTTGAAATGTAGCCGTCTGAACTTATAAGCACGGTTTTAATGTCGTTAGTTGTTGAAGCAGTCCAATTATGATTCCCTAAATTTGAATCAGTTACGGGAGTAGTCCAGTTTATGCCGTCTGTTGAGTAAGATATTTGCCCGTTATAAACTCCAAAGAATCTCGAACCGTCATAACCCATATACATACTATAAACGAATTGACCTGTTATACCTGTTGGTTGTGTTTCTGCCCAGTTTGCCAAATCTGTTGATGTTATCATTAACCCATTTTGACCGTTTATAACATATTTACTTCCATCAAACGCAAGATATGTAGCAGCACCAAAACCGCCATAAGTCCCTGTTTCTTGCCAATTTGTCCCATTTGTTGAAGTCCATAATTGCTGAAGCCGTGCATCTATAACCACAAACTTTTCGCCGTCAAATATTACATTAGTGATTCTTGTACCACCTCCGCTTGTGCTTGCTACGTTCCAATTAATCGCATCTGTTGATACGAAGCTGCTACTTGAACCAACTGCAACAAAAACCCCGTTTCCGTAAGCTACACTCTGTGTATACTTAAATTCATCATATTGGTCACTTTCAACTGCCTCATACGGTGTCACCCAGTCTATACCATCAGTAGAAGTTGAAAGATATTTAGTATTAAATGCTCCCCTTGCTAAATATATACCGTTTCCATAGGTTATACTTTGCCACCTTGTCTGTGTTGCAAGTTCGGGACTTTGGAAAGCAGGTCTCCAAGGTTTTGGCAAATTTGAAGTTCCTAATAATGAAACTTTTGAAAAAATATTCATTATGCTTGAACTCCTTTAATAATATTGCCTACATACCAATTGCCGTCGGTT
>Ga0247611_10011476_pt1 | contig 10218 bp, 17 predicted proteins | sample 177DNAGHGhighgp2_FD_192422 | JGI IMG/M metagenome (GOLD analysis project Ga0247611, IMG submission 192422) | Sheep rumen microbial communities from Palmerston North, Manawatu-Wanganui, New Zealand - 1770 DNA GHGhigh gp2 | ecosystem: Host-associated > Mammals > Digestive system > Stomach > Rumen... | reverse complement strand
TCGTTATTTAATAGAGTTATTTAAAGATAAAGATTTAAGTCAAACTATTTTAGATGTAACTGCTAGTTATAAAAGTGGAAATATTTCTAAAATTGAGTTTAGAGAGAAAGTTAGTGTAGCAGCAGAAAAGACTTATGATAAAATTATGCAAGTCTTTAAGAAAAAATATGGATTTAGACCACAAAAAGTATCAAAGTGGGAAGAAAAGAGGGTTAATTTTGGATGAGTTAGAATTATATCAACATTATTTAGAAGAAGAGTTGAAATATGAAGTTAAACAAGTTAGTTTAGATGAATATTTGTTTTGTGTAGATGGAAAAGTTCATATAAGATATACTAATTGTAATAAAGTTAGTGAAGAATTTTTAAAACAGTGTTTAATATGGGATATAGCTTTTATTTTGGAAGATGGTTATGAAGAGTATCAAGAAGAAAGAAAGTTAAATGCGGAAGAATTATTAGAAGAATGGATAAGAGAAGGTGGATGGGATTGGAAAAAAGAAGTGAAAGAAAGAAATAGTCATGGGGAAATAAGTTTTGATATAAAAGAAATGAAAAAGAAAGCAATAGAAGGGTTAAGTGATTTTTAATTTAGGTTAATAAAATATTAAAAATTGGGGGAGTGCGGTGGCGCTAGCCTAACTCCTATATCACATATCGATTTCCATAACACGGCTTATATAGCCGTGTTTTTTTGTGTTACGCCATAATACAGTCTTTTTTTAATATTATATCATAAATTTATATATATGTCAAATGCCCGCTGCCAGATTTGAGACCCGCTGCCATATGATTTATTGATTCACGGTGTGGCAGCGGGCCGCATATAAGATGTGCTCTCGGTCTGGAGCGGGTGAGCCTATAGAGAGGGGCAGCAGGTGTCTAGTCCTGCTGCCCCCTTCAATGCGTTAAACCGTAACGCTTCAACGCGCTAAAGTTTGCGGCGGCGGGACCACTTTAGCATAGTAACGCGTTATCGCGTTAAAGCGTAGCGAGTCCCCCTATTATTATATCATCTAGACCGTGTGCGGTCAATTGGCAAAATGCACAAAATTTTGGGAAAATTTGGAAAATTTTTGTGCAGAATTTTTGCAAAAAAAATTTGACATTGCGTGGGTTTTGTGGTAAAATTCGGCGCGGACCTGCGGCCGCGCGCCGTTCAAATATCTAACCTTTTATTATACCACAACCGGCGGCCGCATGTCAATAAAAAAATGAGAAACTTTTAAAGTTCCTCATCATTTTCTTTATTATATATTAGACTTACATCTACATGATAATCAAAATGAGTATCTGCATTAAAAATCTGTTCTGCTTTTTTAATTGCTTCCCATTTAGAAGAAGCTTCTACTTCATAAGAAGCTATAAAATTTACTTCCCATTTTTTCATTTTTATTCTTCCTTATTCTGACAAAGCTGACCAAAAAGAGTACATAATTCTGTAAATGCGACAGGGTCATAAGCAAAATCTTCAAAATCTTCTTCACTAGGACAATCTGGTACACCATCTCTAATCCAAATATCATAGATGTCTTCATCCCCTATATCTATGATATACTGATGCATCTGTTTTACAAGATTAAGACAAATTTTATTCTTTTCCTCTTTTGTTATGGTCATTATTTTTATTATCTCCCTTCCTTGTTGATAATGTTATTATATCAAATTATAGAAAAACTGTCAAGATTTAATAAGAAAAATATCGTAGCCAACTGCGATTTTCTGGTTCAAATTTTTTCCAGTAAACTCTTTTTACTTGATGAGAGGAACATTCTAAGGTACGAGCGATATTATCAAAAATATCATAATCCCAGTAGTCATTGAAATAACCTCTTCTTTCAATAAAAAGATAAAGGAGAGTATAAATTTGTTTATTTATTTGTTCTCTTTTATATCTCGTCATTATCATTTAAATCCCAATCGGGAGAATTGCTAATAGGAATAATGGCTAAATCATCAAGGCATAACCATTCATCAGTATCTTTTAGAACTAAGGTAAATCCTTCTTTATCAATCTCTTTCATTAAAGTATAAAGTCTTTGTTTGAAAGAATCTCTTTTTTCATATCTTCTTTTTTTCTGTTCTTCTTTAATCCAGTAAAGAGCAGAAGCAAGTTCTTTATCTGTAAAAGTTTGTACATTGATTTTATCGTTCATTCTTCTACTTCCTTTCTCTTGATGATATTATTATATCAAAGTTTATTTGATTTGTCAACTATCTTTTTAAATTCTTTTTCAACGATACACCCAAAATAATGATGCTTCTTTTTAAAAGTTTTTGCTCTTTCTTGAGTATTAAAAGGACCTATTAATTTTGAAGTCTTATTTAATTCATCTGTAATAAAATATTTTTTCATTTGATTTACTCCCAAGTTCTAACACCAAGAAGAAGCATAACATTGCAGATAGAGCCAAAAGCATAGACTCCCAAATCTTCAGGAATTGCTTCCCATACTTCAGGATAAAGGGCGCGGATGCCGCTTAAAAACATGCCACCCCAGTTACCACCGCAGGCAGTGCAAAATTCAAGAAAACTTGAAGTATTGCCGTCAAATTTTCTAGCCTGGAAACAAAGAGCAACAACTTCTTTTCCAACATCTCCCCAATTTTCAACAAGTTCATTCTGAGCATTTGTGATAGCATTAAACAGTTCAATGTTAGTCATTTAAATCACCTCTACTTTCGGTCCTTTACCTTTTTCTTTCGCAATTTCTTCAAACTTCTCTCTTGCCCAATTATCCCAATATTTTTCTATTTCTTCATAAGAAGCAATATTAATACTATAGGCAAACATTACCACTCCAAAAGCCATTGCTCTACAACTCATTACTTCTTCACGAGTATTTGCGATAATTTCTGCATTTACAAGTCTTTGCTCAACAAATTCTTTTACATTTTCAATATTTGCTTCCATTTTTCTTTTCCTTTCTGTTGATAAATTAATTATATCACATTTTAGGAGTCTTGCAATAGGCAAAATAACCAAATTTACGATAAAAAATAGTGCAATATTAATAAATAAACCAAAAATTGGCGCATCTTCGCGAAGATGCGCCATCCAAATCATTAAAACTTAGATGGCGCAACAGGAAAGGAGGAAATTATTCAATTGTAGTTAGAGTGGTTGGGGAAGGTCAGACCGCTTTGAATCTGACCTTCTTGCCTTCCTTCTCCTTGACAAGCTTGCCTTCCTCGACAAGTCTAGTCAGCTGAGGAGAAACCTTCTGACAAGTGACTCCCATGGCGGTCGCAACCTCTGTTGCGGTCAGACCATCCTCGTCACCCTCGAGCATAGCAAGGATGCGCTCCTTGAGTGCAAGACCTTCCTTCTGTGCCTTGGTCGGACCAGCCTTAGAACCTCTCTTAGCAAGCTGACCCTTAAGGGCTTCCAGTCTTTCGATGACTTCCTCATCGATGTCACCTGCGATTGCACGGTCGATAGCTACTGCATAAGTCATTTTTGTCATACTTAACACCTCTTTCTTTTGTTTGATTTGTTTTCTTTCTTTATCTTATGTATTTATTATAACAGAAGATTTTTATTTTGTCAATACTTTTTTTATTTTTTCTAAGTTACTTTTTTGTAGGTATTTATGTCTCAGCACGCCTACAGGAAAACGGTATTATCCTTAAAACCTATCGGGCTTAGATACTCATTCCCATACACTTAATGTCCTTTCTTTTCCCTTGTTTTCTATAATTATTATATCATAAGGATTTTTATTTGTCAATACTTTTTTTATCCATATTTTGCCATCTTTTTGATTTGCTCTATTGTAAGTATACCACTTTTTACACGAGTTGTCAAGCCTTTTATGATAACTTTTTTCATTTCTCTCTGTAAAACAAAAAGAACACCTTTTTGTATTTGTTCGATAGTATCACCTGCGGTAATATATACATCAAGAATTTCATAATGGTCATGTCTACCATCATTTGTTACATGAAAGATAGAAAAGTTAGGGTCATTTTCAATCCCTTTTCCAACAGTAAAAGTATATCCCATACAAACAGTAGTATAAATTTCATAAAAATTTCTACCAACTTTATCCCAATCTCTTGCAAAGAAAATTTTGCGTGTCATTTTTGTGCCTCTCCTTTCCTCTTGACAATTATAATTATAGCAAAACTTTTTTTATTTGTAAAGTACAAAAAATGGGAGAAAAACTTTTTATTTTTGTGCAAAATTGCCATTGACAAAAAGTGCGGCAGTATGTTATAATTAAATTTTCGCCGCGGCCCGAGGATCGCGGCGCAATCAAAAAAGGGACAGGTCTTCATACCTGTCCCTTCACCTAAGGGGAAGATTAGGCGAGGAAGAACCTCACCTGCTTGCCCACCTTGTCCTTGCGGACACGCTCATCCTCGACAAGCTTCTTGAGCAGTGCGCTCGCTCTCTGGCAAGTCACACCGACCGCCGCACCAACCTCAGTGGCAGTCATACCCTCATCTACCTCTGCGAGGGACTCGACAATACCCTCCATCAGAACCTGACCCTCTTTCTGAGCCTTGGTCAGACCATGCTTGCCGCTACCACGTTTTGCAAGCTGAACCTTGAGAGCCTCAAGCTTCTCAATAACCTCATCATTGATGTTGCCAGCGATTGCGGAATCAATAGCCATAGCGTAAGTCATCTTATTAGTCATACTAAACACCTCTTTCTTTTGAAAATTGTTTTTTTGTTTTCCTTTATCTTATGTATTTATTATACTATAAGATTTTTAATTTGTCAATATGAAATTTTATTTTTTAAAGAAAAGTTAGCGTTTCGGTACTTCCGAGTCGGACGCCAGCCCTGTATCCCATCTACCTTTGTACGACTATCCATGGTTCACGCACTCGCCTTACATGGCTCAGCTTTTGGGGCTTGCCCTTTTCTTTATATTATTATTATACCAAACAATAGTTACAATGTCAAGCCTTTTTTAAAAGATTTTTCACGCGTGAGGCATCTAAATTGGGGTTGTGCTGACCGCCTTGACTGTCGGCCTCTCTTTCCCTTACCTTGTAAATATATTATATAAAAAATTTTATGTTTTTGCAAGAGGGAATAATATCTAAAATTATAGGAAGAATAGGAATGAAATTTGTATGATTTTCCTATTGACAAAAAGTGCGGCGGGTGGTATAATAGTGAATTTCGCCGCGGCCACGAGGACCGCGGCGCAGTCAAGATAACAACGCCGCAGTTTCTTTGAATTGTTTTGCATAATACTGGAAATAAACTCTTTTTGTTTCTTCTTTTGTTTTTATTGCAGAAAGAGTTGCTAAAGCATAGCACCGAAGAGCTTCTTCTTTAAAGAAAGCAAAACCTTTATCACAAATATTTAAATAAGTATCTTTATCTACTTCATACCATTCACTAGCTTCAGAAAGAGAACCTACTGCTTTCATGTTTAAAATTTCATGGCACTGAGATTCTAAATAATACCGCTGAGTTTCATCTTCACAGAAGAAATAACTATTTTTCCAAAGCATGGGGTTATGAGTTCTATAAGAAGCCATTCTCTTTTTAAAAGTTTTTGCAACTCCTACTTTAATCCAATAATATTTTTCATCAGTAAGAGGATTAAAGTTACAAGAACCTACTAAATAAAGTCCACTTTTTTTACCATCAAAAATATCTAATTCGCTTCCAGTAAAGTAATTATAATTCATTTTTTATTCCTCTTTTCTCTTGATGATATTAGTATAACAGACTTTATTTTATTTGTCAATATTAATTATAAAAAGTTTCTCTAAAATGTGTTCCTCTAATATATTCTACTTCAACCTCTTTAGCATCATTAATTTCCCATTTTATAGAAATAATGTTTTGCAAAGGATACATAACTCCATTTTCATCTTTTAAATATTTTTTCCCTATCATTATATAAGCAGGACCATCACAAGTAAGAGTATCAAGGTCAAGATAATTAAAATAACTATAATGAATTTCTCCATCAATAGTTTTAAAAATAGCTCGATAAGAATATACAGTAATCATTTCTGGCTCTTTTTTAAAAAGATTTTTAAACCAATCCATTTTGCTATCTCCTTTCCTCTTGACAATTATAAGTATATCAAATTATAGGAATAATACAATAGTTAAAATGAACAAAAATCACACCAAAAATTTATGCAACATTACAGTATTGACAAAACTCGCCGCGGACCAGCTGCAAGCGCCTGTCCGCGGCCCGCCATTATACCACATCCGCTGGTTTGTTGTCAATAGGCAAAATAAACAAAAAACAAGGCAGGTGCTTTGTGCAACCTGCCTTGTTACAAAATTGTTACTTTTTGGGGGGACGATGTTTCACTAACTTAATAGTGTATGAATTTTCGTTACAGAGGAAGGAAATTTCTGCTTCATTTTTTACAGAGATGTTACGAACTTCATCCCCCAAAGCAGTTACAAGAATGTTAATGAGATTTTTCTTTTCTTCATCAACTTTTCTTTCTTTTGTAACTTTCTTCCGTGGCTTATCAGAAGTTTCGTACCGCTTAATAACCTTTGCCTTTTCGGTCAAGGCTTCCGCTTCCTCATTCTCGATGTAATCGTTATCATCGAGCCACATTTCAATTGCTTCATCCCTGGAAATTTCCAGTACTTTCATGTTCTTTTCAATTTCCGCATCAGGAATATTGAGAACCTTACCCTTGAAATTATACTTCATGCTTATCACTTCCTTTCTTTTGATATAATCATTATATCAAAAAATTTTTAAAATGTCAAGCGGCAAATAACCGCTTGTCCATTTTTTTGTGTTGTCTGAAACAATGAACCATGATTTTTGTCTCAATCAACACATCCTCTAAGCCTGTATGTGATTCCTCAAATGTTACATCGCCTGTAATATATCTGTAAAGAATTTCGGCGGTAAGTCGAGGCTGGGGAACACGGTGTTTTGTTACAAAATTGTGAATCTCACAATATTTTCTGTAACTTTTCTGCTTGCCGATTGTCTGCCGTGACATTTTCAGAGTATCCCACATCTCAATTTTTTTAGGGAAGAAAAATCTTTTGTTAGATTTTGTGATGTAGCGGATAGTGTTATTAAGTGCATTGTAGTCAAAACGAGCATTATGAGCGAACGCATTTTTTACGCCGTATTTTTTAACGTCTGCCCAAAACTGATTGTACATGGTAGAAAACCGAACAAGTTTTCTCTGACCTGTTTTGACCTGTTCCCAATACATAGGGATTTTATCAGCATAGTAGGCAGATGACATAACGTCTTTCATACCTACAAAAATCTCATAAATGAGAAATGAGCGTGTTTCATAGATGCGACCCTGTTTGTCAGTAATCACCCAACCGATGTCATAGACGATTGACTGTGAAAGGTCAAGCTTGTCATTAGTAATAATACCATTGCAAGTTTCCGTATCCAAACCCATAAGATAATTAATTCTTTTATCCATTCCCCAACCTATCTCCTTTTCTATTGTGGTTGTTTGTTCCTTACAAGTATTATTATAAGCGATAAGTCTAAAAAATGCAAGTGTTTTTTTATTTTTTTTAAATTTTTTTAGTTTGTATTAAAAAATGGTAGAAGTTGCCTTCTACCATTAAGCCGTCAGTCCTCTCAGATATTCCATGATATTGTTGTTTGCGTCAACCGCTTCACCGAGATGCCAACCTTTTCTGACCTGAGCATTATCATCAAAAAGGACTTGAAAACCACCCCGTTTTCTAGTGCAATTTGCTTTGGTTGTGCCATACTTGACCATGTGAAGTTCATCATAGGGGAACTCATGTTTGTCAAGCCAGTTTTTCTTAGCAACTCTGACTGCATTGTCGTAGGCGGTTGTGGCATCCTTGGCAAGCCAAGTTGTAATTGCTACAACCCAACCCATTTTCTGGAGAGTCTTGAGCAGTTCGCAAAGCTCATTCATGTTGTACATAGGGGCGGCTTCCGCATACGGTCTGACATCCTCTGCCCTAATAGCATCTAACCAACCATTCACACCATAGAAATCTGCGATTGTACCATCCATATCGAAAACTAACATTTTAGTCATTTTACTTTCCTCTCTTTCCTTTCCTTTTGTGATTATAGTATATCAAATACTAATATATTTGTCAACTCTTTTTGGGAAAAAATAAAAAATATTTTTTTCTTGATTTTCTATTGACAAAAGTGCGCTTCATGTGGTATAATGGAATTTCGTGGCGCGGACGAAACAGAGCGCACGTCCGCGCCACGCTCAAAAAAAGAAGGGGGATAACCCCCTTCCTCACGCTACCTTGTAGCGGACAACCTTACCTTCCTTAACCTTGACCACTCTCTCCTCGTTGAGAAGCTTGGTCAGCTGAGGAGTAGCCTTCTGTACCTTCACCTCGACTGCATTAGCGACCTCAGTAGCAGTCAAACCTTCCTCTGCTTCGCAGATAACCTCATAGATGCGCTCACGCAGAACCTCATTCTCACGCTGAGTCTTAGTAGGACCATGGCTACCACGCTTTGCAAGCTGACCCTGAAGGGCGACCAGGCGCTCCTTGGCTTCCTCGTTAGTGATTTCGTTGATAGCGATTTCCAGTGCAGTTGCGTAAGTCATAACATTTGCCATAATTAACACCTCTTTCTTTTGAAAATTTGTTTTCTTTACTTTATGTATTTATTATATCAGAAGTTTTTTTATTTGTCAATATTAAATTTTATTTTTTAGAAAGTTTTTTGCGAGCAAGCCCCTAGTTATATGCTCTATGTTTAGCGATGGTACCACTTTCGCAATCTGCACTAATTTTTATCTCTCAAAGGAGAGGGTTGTTGTATCTCAACCACTTTCTATATTTATTATATCAGAAGTTTTTTATTCTGTCAATACTTATTTTTTTATTTTTGCGGGCGGTGGTAGCTGGCCAGTTAATTCTACCACTTTTCGTGCCCTACGGTCTTTTTTGTCATCGTGGCCCCGTACCACTCATCTACTAAACCAACTCATTTTCATTGACTCCTTCCCCGACTTTTTTGTTCGCTACTGGGAACTGTCGTTAAAAATTTAATTTAATTTAATTTAATTTTCTTTCGGAGATGCTCTAATTGACATAAACTAATAAACCTCGTCAGGACTTTTTTAAATATTAGATTTATGAGTTGCGGTCTCTCCGTGTCATTTCGGGGGGTCTCTCATTCGGTTTACTTCCTTTCCTTTATCTTATGTATTTATTATATCAGAAGTTTTTTATTTTGTCAACCCTTTTTTTAATTTAATATGCGTCCATCTTACCAGCCTGGGGGTTCCAGACGCTCCCCTCATGTTGCCTCACATTTATATACCGCAAAGTAAGACTTCGGCTTGCGGTGGTGGGACTTTATCAGCAAGACTTACTACGGCAACTTGGCGCCTTGGGTTTTTTTCCTTGCTTGCTTCCCTCACCTTATGTACTTATTATATCAGCTACTTCCTAGTTTGTCAACCCCTTTTTTTAAAAGATTGAAAAAAGCTGAGGAGCAAAAACAAGTCCTAAAATGAACATTACTACAAAAGAGCAGAAACAATGAATGGCAACTTCTTTATCTCGTCTATCAAAGACATACATCACAAGAGTAGCAAAACACCAAATCAACAGAACCATGATATATAAATTTTCCATTGGTATCAACCCCTTTCGTTGGTATTGCCCATTAGACGTTGTTTTCTTCGAGAGCCACTGACCGTAGACTAAGTATCAGCCACACGCTCCGTACTTCGTTTCCTTTCCTTTGGACAATTATAGTATATCAAAACTTTTTAAAAATTGCAATAGGTAATAATAGCTAAATTATGGGATAAATATTTGTGCAGTTTTACCTGTTTTTTCACTTGACAAAATGTGCGGCCCATGATATAATAAAAATTTCGCCGCGCGGTCGACTGGAAGTGCACGACCGCGCGGCGGCCAAAATAAGGGGATGGAAGAATTTTAAAATTCTTCCATCCAAACTTCAAGAATCATTTCAAGAATCGTTTCGGGAACATCTTCCTCGTTCTTATCATTTGAGAGGAGATTCCAAATATAATGCCAGTCGTTAATAAATGCATCGCGGATAACAGTATCTAGAGCAAGCTTCTTATAAAGCCTGTTTAGCATTTCTCTTTTTTCTGGACTCATATCTTACCCCCTTTCCGCAACAATACGCTTGCGCTCTGCCAACTTGCGCGGACGCTCAGCCAGGTGCTTCTCGAGTGCTTCCACTTCATCGTAGGGCTTAATGTTAACAAGCTCGACTGTGTACTTCTCACCAGCTTC
>Ga0247611_10011474_pt1 | contig 10221 bp, 5 predicted proteins | sample 177DNAGHGhighgp2_FD_192422 | JGI IMG/M metagenome (GOLD analysis project Ga0247611, IMG submission 192422) | Sheep rumen microbial communities from Palmerston North, Manawatu-Wanganui, New Zealand - 1770 DNA GHGhigh gp2 | ecosystem: Host-associated > Mammals > Digestive system > Stomach > Rumen ... | reverse complement strand
ATTTTATCTACTTCAACAGAAGATTTAACGTTATTATTCTCTATATCACTTACTCCCTTTAATAATTCATAATTAAGCTCTTCCTTAGTTAAATCTTCGATAAAAATAGATTTTTTAGGAATTGAGACATCAAATGGAATTCTTTTAGTTAATTTTATTTGACTATATAACATTTGAATTAAAGACGAAGGTGTAACTCCTAATTCATTTAATATAGAATCAACATCTTCCTTTAATTTAGGATCAATTCTAGCATAAACAGTTGCAGTATTTGACACATTCATCACCTCTAATTATATTTTAAAGTAAATGTATGCAAATTGCAATATATTTGCATACAAATAGAGCAATTCTATAACAAATTAAACAATTAGTTACAAATATGATAGATCATCAACAATATTCGTTAGTCAGTATAAAACTTCCGACTGGCATTCACGTTTAGGCGGGAGCTTACATGCTGATGCTATTATAGATCGTATTGTACATAATTCTATTACTATCGAATCTGGTAATGTTAATATGAGAGAAAGAATACACTAGAAGTAAAAGCTTAATCAACTCACATATATTCTATATAAAATAAAGGGCCATCCGTTTTTAACAGGTGGCTCTCTAACTGCGAATTGCTGGCACTATTCAGGCGAAATATTCAAACTAAATATAAAATTGCCGTATTTAAAAAGATTATAAATCTAATTGATCAATTATTTTTTGAAGTTCACTTGCAGATGCATGTAAGTTTTCTAATTCTTCTTCATCAAGTGTTAGAGGTACTTGTGTTTCAACACCATATTTACCTACAATTGCAGGCATAGATAAAGATAATCCATCTACGCCATTATTACCATGTTGAAGACTTGATACAGGTAAAATAGATTTTTCATCATTACTAATAGCTTCACAAATTCTTCTAACAGACATCGCAATACCATAATAAGTAGCATGTTTCTTTTCAATAATTTCATATGCACTATTACGTACATTTTCTGCAATACGTGCTGAAATTTCACGATGTTCAAAGAAACCTCTTAATTCACAGAATTTATGAATTGGCATACCACCAATTGTAGCACTTGACCATACTGCAATTTCACTATCACCATGTTCACCAACAATATATGCGTGAACTGATCTAGGATCTATTTTTAAATGCTCTCCAAGTAAATATCTAAATCTAGCACTATCAAGAACTGTACCTGAACCAAATACTCTATTTTCAGGATATCCTGATAATTTAATAGCTGCATAAGTTAAAATATCCACAGGATTACTTACAATTAACATAATCGCATCTTTATTATATTTAGCAATTTCAGGAATAATTGTTTTAAAAATAGCTACATTCTTATTAACTAAATCTAGTCTTGTCTCTCCTGGCTTTTGTGCAGCACCTGCTGTTACTACAATAATATATGCATCCTCTAAATCTTTATAATCTCCAGCATAAATTTTCATAGGTTTTGCAAAAGGTAAACCATGAGCTATATCAAGAGCTTCTCCTTCGGCTTTATTTTTATCAATGTCGATTAAAACCATTTCTGAGAACATACCACTTTGCATTAATGAAAATGCTGTTGCTGATCCTACAAATCCACAGCCTACCACTGCAATCTTTCTATAATATAAGTCCTTCAAATCAATCACCATTCCTTATATGAAATATAATATATCATAAAATTATTTTAAAATAAATCACTTTTTATCTATATTATATAAAGTTGTTCTACTTTGTTCATAATTCGTAAGATTATATATAACTAAATCAATTGATGTTGAAGTAGGATACTTATATAAAATAGTAATCCATATTTGAGGATTATTCTTTATTACATTACATATAAATGTATATACAATATCACTCTTCTTATAATTAGTACTTGTAGAAATATAATTTAATATTGAATCAACTGTAATAGTTGCAGTAGTTGAACCAAGTCCTAATACTTTAATTTCATCAATGAAATCCTTCATTTCATTTTGATTCATTACGATAATGAAATTATCTAAATAATCTTTAGTAATTACATATTTCATATTAGCTTGAATAACAGATAAATCTAGTCTTTGGCCATTATATCTAATATCAATAGCGTTTGGTAATGAAGCACGTATAATTGAACTTTGATATAAATATGTAAATTCTTTAGATAAATCTAGGCTATTAAAACTAATATTATCAGTACTTAAAATACCAAGTTCTTCTAGGCTAAACAACAACAATTTAACATCTAGACCATTAATTAATTCATATTGTGTGTTGTAACATTCTTTAGGACAAATAATATTCGCATTATCAATTATCTTATCAGATAAAGCCTTTAAAATAATATAACTCTTAACCTCATCACTATCTTTTACAAATATATAATCTAAGAAATCATCTAAGTATAGATTATCAAAATATGAATCACCTAAATTACCTTTATCATTAATAATATTTAATAATGAATCAATTTCACGAGCTTTATAAATTTCATAATAACTATTACCTAATGTTTCATATGCACCTATTGTAGTTTTAATATTTGCGCTATTTAATTGATCATTAATATTCTTAGTAATAATCGCTCTAGCGATATATGAATTATATACATAATCTTTTACAGCTAATCCATTCTCTGAATAATTTAGAGATTCAATACTTAATCCATTTAATGATGATGAATCATAAATATCAATATTTAACATATTAATAGCTTCAATTAAATTACTTAGTTCATCTTTAAATATCATATATTCTTGGCATACGCTATTAAATTTCATAATTAAAGGAGATTCTAATACTTCTCTTTTACAAATATTATTATCACTTAATAAATTAACAATCTTATTTGATAAATTATAAGAAATAATATTAGATGAATATAATAAATTGATTTTAGAAATAGAATTATTAATATTACTTGGTAAGTTTAAAGTCTTAATATTAGACTCAATAATATTTTGAATATTATTATAATCAATTACATAATCATTAGCTGCACAATCAGTTATTTCAATTAAATTAATCATTAAATAATAAACTTCTTTATACCAAGGATTAGAATCACTAAATTGATATTTTAATATATTCATACTAGCATTATTTATAAAATATTGAGGAATTTCAAAGTCATTAATCATTTGTTTAATTTGATCATTATTCACAAGCATATAAGCGGCGCTTGTAATAAATATATCCTTACTAATACTTGCTAAAAATAATGTACTTGAATTCTTTAAAAAACTCTTAATTAATTCTTCACTTGTATATGATGGTTTATATATAATTGAAATATTTAATAAGAAATCAGCTAATATTCTTCTATCAATATATGAATAATCAATACCATTAAAATTATATATACCATTATCTAATACAGTATTAGGAATAATTAATCCATCAATATAATTAATCGCGTTAACATATATTTGATAGCTTGAATTAGCATATAAAATATCACTATCTAAAACTTGAGAAATATGAGATAAGTCAAGCTTATTAATTGAATCATATAATGTATTGAAATCCATATTTTGAATTTTTGTGATATCTAAATTTAAAATTCTTAAACTATTAATTAGTTTTTTAATTTCGCTTGTTGCGCCTATTGAAGTATATGATAAATCTAGAGGTATTATTAATGAATCTTTAATCGAATCATTTTCAAATAATAGCTTTGAAATTGTACCTTCTAATACCTTACTCTTTAACACGTTATCAATTTGGTTAGAATTAATAATATTATTGATTTCACTAAAATCATTTAAGCCTTTAATAAATGGTCTTGCAATATCAAATATATAATCAATTTGGCTTAATAAATTATACATTTCATTATTAGATAAGATATAAATATAATTACCATCACTATCTTTATTAAATAATAAGTTATCGATATATATGAAGTCATTTTTCATTAATATTTGAGTAAATATTGAAATAATTAAATTAGCATTTGAAATATTATCAATCATGTATTGATCAATTATTTCATTAAATGAATTTCTATATGTATCATAATTATCATCAGTTAAAGAATTATTCATTATATATTTGAAATTATTTAAATTATTTCTATTATCAATTAAATGATCTAATATTTTTAATGTCATTAAATAATTATCTTCTTTTGGAAAACTAAAGTTTTCAAAAGAACTACTTAAGCTATTTTTTAAAATATCATTTACATATCCACTTTGTAAAATTGATTCAAAAAGACTTGATTCAAATAATGAATCTCTAACAATTTGATAATCAACTTGCACATCTTCATCTTTTAAGCTAAATAAGACATCAATAAAATTAGAATTATTAATCTCTACATTTGCTAATTTAAGTTGATAAATTGTCATTAAGTGTGGAATAGATGAAACTAATTGTTTAGTCTCTAATATCCAATTAGAGTTATCAAATTTTGTATCATAACATATACTTTCAAAATCTTTTTCTTCATTATTTAAATATACATTAATTAAATATGAATATAATCTTCTAAAAGATTTATTAATCATATCTGTATTATCCTTTGAATAAAATAATGATAAATTTAATATATCATCAGATAAAGATTTAATTAGACTCATTATAAATGATATATCTTGATCTTTTTTATCCATTGAATTATATGTAGCTATACATTTAAAGAATATATTTAATAAATCATCTAAATCATCTTTTTTAATTAAATCTTTAACACTAATATGTGGTAATGATTTTGAATCGATATTAGCTTCATATTTAATATATTTAGATCTATAATTTTCTTTAAATAATATTTTTAAAGGTTCTGTAATAGCTTCATTTTCAATACCTAATTCATCAATGTATTTAATAAAGCTTTGAATTAAAGAATAAGTTAGGTCAATAATATATGAACCCTTATCAAAATCTTCAAACAAAGTACTAAATCGCTCTTGGAATTCAATATTATAAAATACTTTTAATATATCACTCCATATTAGTTGTTGATTATTATCCTTAATATGTGTATAAAAATCTTCATCTACATATTCTACTAATAATTTAATACTATTATTTGTAAATTCTCTATAATCAACTAATTCTTTATAAAAATAAACATTTTTATTTACACCTAAATTCTTATCATCTAAATTACCTTGAAGTATTACATCTGCAATAAACAAATAATAAGGAATGCCATTTTTATTTTTAACACCATTTAATAATTGATAAATTCCTGAGTTACCATACACAGATAATTCCTTAAATATATATTGATTTTGATTAATAACTTCATTATTAGTTTCAATATTTTTATATTCATCTTTAGAATCATTAAACACTAGATACAAAGGAGCTCCTATTATCGCAAGGAATATAAATCCTGCGATAAGTCCTCTTACAAGACCTACAACTGCACCAAGAGATTTAAATGGTGCATATGTATGAGCTTCTTCTCTTAAAGAGAATAATTCATTATGTTTCTTTCTTCTTCTAGATTCTTTTCTAAATATTAAATAGAAAATATATAATATAAAAATAAGTAAGAAATAGATAGGAATTAAAGATATTGCGACAATAGCTCTTAGAAGCGCTTGAGCTAAAGCTACAACATAAGCTCCACTATCAGTAATAATCGATATAAATGCGTTGTTATTATTTTTTAATAAGAATTCAATTAATATATCAACTAAACTATTTCTCTCACTACTTACATTCAATTTATTTTGTAAATAATTTTCACCCATAATATTATTAACTATCTTAACGGATTGATAATTAAAAATATTTTGATTAGTTAATATTATAAAAATTACAATTATAATACCAAAGGATATCATTGAATTAAAAAATAATATACCACTTTTTTTAAGTCCTCTAAAGTAACCTAAAATAGTACTTAATAATATAATTAGTATAAATAAAACTGTCGGACCATATACTACAAAATATGGAATTAAAGACTTAAAATCAAATGATGCAATCTTTTCTAAGAACATATTGTCACCACCTTTCTTTTTTTATTTTGTGCTAACAATTACTCCATCTAAAAATTCATGTGAAGAATTGTATGTTACATTACCAGAAACATCTGCATAAGGATAAAGTGAACCATATACTACAGATGTATGACTTGGGTTAAAATAAATATTTTTAAATCTAATATTTAAAAAATATGTAGTATTAATTTGATTTCTATTAATCTCTATATTAGCAATTTTACGTTCTATTTTTGAATCAACTTCAAAAATATCTGCAAAATTAGAACTTGTTGTATCCTTTATAGATAAAGTATCCAAACTATCTAATTTATATAAGCTATTATTGTCAAAGATTGCGTTAGAAGCTTTTAAATAAGTTAAGTTCGTACAATCTTTAAACGCGAACATATGCACCCTAGATACAGTATTTAATTCTAATTTATTTAAATTCTTACAACCTTCAAATGCGTATTCTCCTATTTCTTTAACATAATAAGAATTAACAATTTCATTAATTTTAGAATTCTTAAATGATTCTTTTCCAATTGTAACATAGGAATTAAAAGTTATCTTTTCAACATTTGAATTTTTGAATGCTTTGTCACTAATACCAACTATATTATAGCGATATGTATTTAGATTTTTTCTTATTTCAAGCATGTCAGGTATGTTGACTTCTTTATTATTAGAATTATATTCTGATACATATAAATTATCATCTTTAATTGTATATGTAATATCATTATATATAAATGTATTTCCATACATATCTACATATAAAAATACACTTACTAACATATATATAGCTAATAATATAGATGCCATTGAGACTATAACACGAGTATATCTAGGAGTCTTCTTTTTCATTACAGATTTAACTTTATATCTATTTTTAGGACCCTTTAAATATTTCTTTTTAAGCTTTAATAATTTCTTTTCTTCTTTTAAATTAATACTTTTTTCTACCTTATTATCATTTCCTGTTAATTCCTTTAATTCACCATTAACATATTCTGATAATACGAATTTCGCATTAATTAAGTGCGCCTTAATGTGCTTCAAATCTTTACTTACTTTTAGTTTTTGTTTAGTAACAAATTCTTCACCTTGTCTACAATCAAAATCTGAATAAGTAAATTCAGTTCTTTCAATTAAATTATAATCATCATCAAATATATCAATTTGATAAGTGATTGAATTTAATCTTTGATTTAAATTATTACTAAATTTAAAAACTAAATATTTGGCATCTTCTTCACTAAAGACTAAATATTCAACTAAAGATACAGGAGTAGCTTCGTTTGAACTATAAGTATATTTTTCAAAATTAATAGAATTCATATGAAACCTTACCTCCCGCTCTTTCTTTTTGATTTTTATTTAATAATGTTAAGCTTCCTACAAAGAAATAAATAGCACTTATTATTAAATTTGCAAATAATGAAATTAAACCAAGTAAAGATTTAAAATAAAATGCTGAGAATTCTTGTGCAATTATTCTTGTAGATACAATATTAAATAATACTAAAATATTAAATAATATTAATGTATTAAATAATTGATTTAACCAAATATTTCTAGTTCTTAGTGGCACAATATAGCTTTGATTATATCTAACACCATCACAATCTCTTATGATTACATTTACATATTTAGTCTTTCTTTTAATAATAATTACTCTCGATGTATCTGTAGTATTTTCTTCACATACTTCAAGTACATCTATAACTTCTTTTTTCTCGTTGAAACAGGCAATATAATATACTATTCTTTCATATCCTTTTTTATAATTTAATACTATAGAATTCTCATATACACTATTTCTTATTACATAACGAGGAATAATATCTCCATCCGGACCGGATACTAGATAATATTCATTTTGTGATCCACCTTCTCTTATTTCTTTTACCTTTTGGTCAACCACAAAACCTTTGTAATAAATATTTTTCTTAAATTTATAAATAATCTTTACCACAATCGCAGATATAAGAGTAGTTAAAGATACAATAAACATTACTCTAATTAATATTGTCATCTTATTCACCATCCTTTACCTTTTTGCGGACAGTCTTTTTTACAGGTGTTTCTTTTTCTTCTTTAGAACTTGCCTTTTTAACTGTCTTTTTTTCTGTAGTTTCTTTTTTAGTTTCAGTCTTTTTTACACTCTTTTTAACTACCTTTTTATCTTCTTCTTTTTTAGTTTTTGAAGAAGTAGATGTAGTTTTTTTATTTTCAGTGCTTGCCTTAGTTACTTTTCTAACTACATTTTTAGGCTTTTCTTCTTTTTTATCTTCTTTTAATTCTTCTATTTGATTAGTTTCTTCTAAATTAGATTTAGGATTAGTTTCTTCTAAATTATCTGAATTTGTTGTAGAAACTATATTATCTTCATAAGTTGAGTCATATGTTTCAACATTTGATTCATCTATTTTTTCAACATCAACATTTTCTTCTTTATGAAGATTATTTAATTCATCAGATTCATTTAATTCTTCTTGAGTTTCTTCATTTGAATTATTTGTTTCTGATTCAGTTGTTTCTTCAATTGTTTTCTCAATATTAGAAACTTCATCTAATTCTTCAACTAAATTATTATCTAAATCTAAATTATCTTTTTCTAATTCATTTTGATTATTATCTATTAAATCTTCATTAAATGAATCTAATTCTTGATTACCTTCTATATTTTTTACAGCCTCTATATCACTAACAACCTTCTTATTTTCAACATTAAGTTTTATATTCTTATTAAATAAACCTTCAATACTATCTTCTGTTTCAAATATTTCTTTTGCGATATTTATTTTATTATTTATTACAATATTGTCTAAAATATCTGAATATACATTATGTCTTAAGATAATATGAGTAATACTAAATTTAGGGAATATTAATAAGTAGGCAATAGAAATTATTGCAGAGTATACAATAAATTTATTATTGTATACTACAAGCCAAATAATTAATGCTAGAAGTAAACATTTTGGTATAAATTCAATTATAAAAGATAAGATTAATACCCTCTTTTTTGAATATAGAGGTTCTAACATAGATCTTTTAATTGCGTTTGATATATTAACATTCTTATCTTTTATATAAATATATTCAACCGGTATATTTACAAATAATAAGTAATATAAAAATAATAAAGATAGTAAAATAAGAGGTACATATCCTATTATTAATGATACATTATCTAATGTCATTAAATATACGCCATATCCAATTAGATAAAATAATAGTCCAATTAATGATAATAATAAAATAAGAGATGTAATCAATAATCTTTGAATAAGTGATGCTATCATAACTTTCTTTAAGAAAGTTATGTCATTACTATCTTCAAATGATTCACTTAGCTTAAATATTTTATTCTTATTTAAATTAGAATATAACCTATAATAAGCTAATCTAACTGAAGTACCAATTAGGACAAAAGGCATAGTTATATATAATAATATTTCAATTAAATAAAAATTGATAATATATTTATTATATTTACCACTTGATGCGGTTAATCCTTTTTTATAATATTCTCTAAAGCTTTTTAATTCCATATAAATCATCCTTTCGTCTAATTTGTAACTCTTAATGTACCCCATTCTTTATATGAAATATAATCATATAAATATGTAACATCTTCACCAATACTATTTTTTATAACTACTTCAAAATAATTCTTAGATGTACCGACTAAAATTCTTTGGCCAATACATTTAACATATAAACTATCTCCATCTCTTAATCCATCCATCTTAAGTCCTTTATAATAATCATTTACAACCCATAAATCACTTGTTAAAGGTGTACCATCATATTTCTTTTCAGCACTTCCTGACGAAATAGAAATAGTAAGACCGGTAACTTTTAATAAATTATATTTAAATCTATAATATTCTGTAACATCTTTATTTGATTTGTCTAATATTTTAAATCCATTAGAATAACCAGGAATTGTAAGACTTATAAATTCAATATGATGACCATCTAATAAAATGCTTGAATCATATGTAGGATTTATTAAATAATGAGCATTACCATCATATTTAAATACACTCTTATCCGCACTTATATTAAATGTTCTTTGTGTAACATGTATTTTTGTATAATATGTATAAGAATCATATTCACTATCTAAATTCAATAGATGATAATTATTTGTACAATCAATTCCATCTTTATTTAAAACTTTAAATGATGAAATTTTTGCATATACTAAGCCTAAATCTTTAATGCTTATATCAGTATTAATGTATAATGTGTCTCCTAATAATATATTACCTTTTTTAA
>Ga0247611_10011473_pt1 | contig 10221 bp, 7 predicted proteins | sample 177DNAGHGhighgp2_FD_192422 | JGI IMG/M metagenome (GOLD analysis project Ga0247611, IMG submission 192422) | Sheep rumen microbial communities from Palmerston North, Manawatu-Wanganui, New Zealand - 1770 DNA GHGhigh gp2 | ecosystem: Host-associated > Mammals > Digestive system > Stomach > Rumen ... | reverse complement strand
CCCGCACGATGTGTTCGTCAGCATGGGCGGCGGCGAGCCGCTCATGCGCCCCGACATCATGGAATGCGGACGCGGCATCTATGAACGCGGATTCCCATGGGGCATGGTGACCAACGGGTTGGCACTTACGCCGGAACGCTTTCTTGGCCTGCGACGGGCCGGAATACACTCTATCACCGTCAGCCTCGACGGACTGGAGGATGCCCATAACTGGCTGCGCTGCCATCCAGACAGCTTCCGACAGGCTTCGCAGGCCATTGACCTGCTGGTGGCCGACGGGCACTTGGTCTACGATGTGGTGACCTGCGTGCATCAGCGCAACTTCGGACAACTGGCACAGTTGCGCGACTTCCTCACAGACAAGGGCGTGACAGGATGGCGGCTCTTCCCCATTTTCCCCATGGGGCGTGCAGCCAACAACCCGGAACTGCAGCTGAACGGAAAGCAGTTCAGGCAACTGCTTGACTTCATCCGGCAAACGCGCAAGGAGGGGCGCATCCGCGCTGCCTACAGCTGCGAAGGCTACGTAGGCCCCTACGAGGGTGACGTGCGCGACTGGCTGTTCCGCTGCGAGGCAGGCGTCACCGTGGCCTCCATACTGGCCGACGGATCCATAGGTGCCTGCACCAGCATTCGCTCGAACTACTCGCAAGGCAACATCTACCAGGATGACTTCATGGAGGTGTGGGAGAACCGCTACCAGCAACACCGCAACCGCGAATGGATGCGGCAGGGTCCCTGCCTCGACTGCAAGCACTGGCGCTATTGCGAGGGCAACGGCATGCACCTGCGCGACAACGACGGCCACCTGTTGGTGTGCCACATGCAGCGCATTGAGAATGAGACAAAACAAACAACCAACTGATATGAAAAAGAAGTTTTACAGTATTTGCAGTCTGCTGCTCTCGTCGCTCATCACCATGATGGGCTTCGGTGCCTGCAAAACCAGCAGCAAGGTAGCCGTAGAGCAGACGCAAAAGAACGGGAACGAGGAAACACCGCCCTTCCCGACAGACGACAATCGGGTCATCGAGCCCATCAAGAAGCCCGAGCCCATCCGCATGGTCTACGGGCCACCACCCACGCAGTATGCCAGAATCGTTGAAGAGGTGCCCGACACGACGCGCATCATGGATGTTTGCGATGAGATGCCCGTCTTCCCCGGAGGCCAATCAGCACTGGTTCAATGGCTGTGCGACAACCTCAAGTATCCCGATGAAGCCAAGAAGTACGGCATCAAAGGGCGCGTCGTCGTGGTCTTCGTCGTGGAGAAAGACGGCTCGGTAGGCTCTGCAAAAGTCTTCAGGTCAGTTCACCCGGTACTCGATGCAGAAGCCCTGCGCGTAGTCAATGCCATGCCCAAATGGACGCCAGGCAAGATGCAGGGCAAGCCCGTGAGGGTGAAGTACACCCTGCCACTGACATTCAAGTTTTAGAAACCAACACGACGGCGGACTGAGCAAGTGCCCAGTCCGCCGTCGTCATAATAGTCAGAGTGTTTCTTCCTGGAAGTCCAGGTCGGCCTCCACCACGAAGAACACTTCCTCGGGGTCGAACTTTCCCTGCCCCTCCTTAGCAGCCTGTTCACACACATGAGCCGCCACCTGCTCCATATCAATGTCTACTTCCTCGGCATCGCCATCAAGCAGTCCGCTAGATACATAGTAGTCCACGATGGTATCGAGCATCCACTGTAGCTGCTCGTCACTGTATTTCTCCTTGGTGTCGAGCGGCAACTGTTCGCGGATGAAGGCAATCTCGCGGCGGTTTTCCTCCTCGTCCATGAGGAGTTCTTCATCAATGCTTGCCATTTTTTCCTCCTTCTTCTTTTGTAAAAGTCAGTCGTCTGTGGTCAATAGTCATCAGACCATGATCAGAGCATGGCCTCGAACTTCTCTTCGAACTTCTGCTTGGGCACAGCACCAACCAGTTTGTCGACCACCTCACCGTTCTTGAAGAACAAGATGGTGGGAATGTTGCGGATGCCAAACTCGGCTGCCAGGTCGTCGTTTTCCTCGACGTCGCATTTGGCCACGACCAGTTTGCCGTCGTACTTCTCGGCCAGCTCGCTAAGGATGGGAGCCACCATGCGGCAGGGACCGCACCACGTTGCCCAGAAATCGACCACTAAAGGCAGACTGCCCTTCTTCAGACTCTCAAAGTTCTCGCTTGTCAGTTGTACTTCCATAATGTTGCTTTTTGCTTATTGAAGACAGGAATGACGCCACTCCCGCCTTCGGGTTAATATATTAATAATGTATTTATTTCAAGCAAATACCATGCCAATTATCTCTTCCCGTCATCAGAAAGCGACTACACACCTGTATGGACAGCATGTCAGTTGATCTTATAGTCAAGGGCCTCGGTACGCTCAATGTAGTCGATGAGCTGATGGCGAACGTCGACCATGCTGCGTTTGGAGCGCAGGAGCACGTGGTGGCGTCCTGCCGAGTCGCGCAACTGAAAGAACAGTTTGGTCTTGCCCGGACACTCGGCAACGAGCTCGCTGAGTTCGGCCACGATCTGGTCGTTGAGCAAATCGGTGGTCAGCGAAATGGTAATGCGGTCGATGGCCCTCTCTTTGATGTCCTGAAGATACTGCACGTCGGATACCTTCAGTTCCAACTGGTCGCTGTTCTGGAAACGGGGGCGCAGTTTGCCGGTGACATAGACCGACGCGCCCTCGGTGAACATGCCGTTCCACTGTCCCCAGTCGTGACCGAAGAGAGCCAGCTCGCCAGAGCCCTCGAAGTCCTCGATGGTGACGAAGCCACAGGGATCGCCACGCTTGGTGAACTTGGATCGTACGGCCGTGACGATGCCGCCCACGATGACGTCCTCGCGATTCTTCAGCTGCTGCACGTCGGCCAGTTCCTGACACTTGGTGTTGCAAAGGTTGTCGAGCACAATCTTGTACTCGTCGAGCGGATGGGCAGAAAGGTAGATGCCCACCAGGTCGCGCTCCTTGTTCAGGCGCTCAATGTCGCTCCATCGCTCTTCCGTCTTCGGAACCGGCGGTGTGGCTATCTCCACGCTGTCGAAGCCCCCGAAGAGCGAAGTGCTCGCCTCCTGCTTGGCGGTCTGATAGTTCTGGCCATAGCGCACCAGGGTGTCAAGGAACGACTCGCCTTTGCTGTTCTCGGCAAAGAAAGCCTCGCGGCGGATGCCGAAGGAGTCGAAGCCTCCGCTGAGTGCCAGCACCTCAAGGGCCTTGCGGTTGATATTCTGGAAACTGATGCGCTGCACAAAGTCGAACACGTCCTTGAAAGGACCGTTGGCTTCGCGCTCGTTGATGATGGCCTGCGCAGCACTGTCGCCCAAGCCCTTGATGCCAGCCAGTCCGAAACGGATTTCACCCTTCTGGTTCACGCCAAACTTCTGGTACGACTCGTTGACATCCGGCCCCAGCGTGGCGATGCCCATCTGGCGGCATTCGTCCATGAGCTTCGTAATTTCCGTAATCTGGTCACGACGGCGCGTCATAATGGCAGCCATGAACTCAGCCGGGTAGTTGGCCTTCATGTAGGCCGTCTGATAGGCCACCCAAGAGTAGCAGGCAGCATGTGACTTATTGAAGGCGTATGAGGCAAACTTCTCCCAGTCAGCCCATATCTTGTCCAGTATCTTCTCGTCGTGTCCGTTCTTCTTGCCGCCCTCGATGAACTTGGGTTTCATCGCATCGACTATGTCTTTCTTCTTTTTTCCCATGGCCTTACGCAGGGCATCGCTCTCGCCTCGGGTGAAGTCGGCCAGCTGGCGCGAGAGGAGCATCACCTGCTCCTGATAGACGGTAATGCCGTATGTGTCCTTCAGGTACTTCTCCATGCAGGGAATGTCGTACTTGATCTCCTCGCGTCCGTTCTTTCGGGCAATGAAGGAAGGAATGTAGTCCATAGGTCCCGGACGGTAGAGTGCGTTCATGGCGATGAGGTCCTCGAAGACGGTGGGGTGCAGTTCGCGCAAATATTTCTGCATGCCTGAGGACTCAAACTGGAACGTGCCGATGGTGCGGCCCTGCTGATAGAGCTCGTAGGTCTTGGGATCATCGATGGGGATATGGTCCAGGTCAACCTCGATGCCCAGCGTCTGCTTGACATTGGCACAGGCTTCCTTCAACTCGGAGAGTGTCTTCAGTCCAAGGAAGTCCATCTTGATGAGTCCCGTCGACTCGATGACGTGGCCATCATACTGCGTGCAGTTGGTCTTCGTATCCTTGAAGTCTGGGTCGTCGGCCGTGGAAACGGGCACCCAGTCGCTGATAGGATCACGACAGATGATAAAGCCGCAGGCGTGAATGCCGGTGCCACGGACAGTGCCCTCAAGCATCTTGGCATATTTGATGGTGTTGGCCAGCATGGGATCGTTAGAGGCTTCAGCCTCCTGCAATTCACGGGTGCACTTGATGGCGTTAGGAAGATTCATCTTCATCCCGTCTGGCAGTCGGTCGGGAATAGCCTTGCACAGTGCATTCGACATGGACAACGGCAGCTTCTCGACACGGGCCACATCCTTGATGCTGTTCTTCGTGGCCATGGAGGCATAGGTAATGATGTGGGCGCAGTTCTCATGGCCGTACTTGTCCTCGACCCATTTCAGCACGCGTCCACGCCCGTCGTCGTCGAAGTCGGTGTCGATATCGGGCAGGGAGATACGGTCAGGATTGAGGAAGCGCTCGAACAGCAGGTCGTACTTCAACGGGTCGATCTTGGTAATACCCAGGCAATAGGCCACCACCGAGCCGGCAGCAGATCCACGTCCGGGTCCCACCATCACGCCCAGCTCGTCGCGGGCAGAGTTGATGAAGTCCTGCACAATGAGGAAGTAGCCGGGGAAACCCATCGTCTTCATGATGTGCAGTTCGAACCGCACGCGGTCATCGACCTCCTTGGGCAGCGGGTCGCCATAGCGCACCTTTGCACCGGCATAGGCCAGACGGGCCAGGTAGTCGGCCTCGAACTTGATGCGGTAGATCTTGTCGTAACCGCCCAGCTTAGCAATCTTCTTTTCAGCCACGTCGGGCGGTAGCGGGTTTTCGCCATTCTCGTCGGTGGTAAATTCCTTATAGAGCTGGTCCTCGGTGAATTTCTTGCGCCACTGCTCCTCGGTTCCGAAACTTTCAGGGATGGGGAAGAAGGGCATGATGGGGTCATGGTCCAGTGAATAGATCTCCACCTTGTCAAGAATCTCAAGTGTATTGCTCAACGCTTCAGGCACATCGCTGAAAATGGCGTTCATCTCGGCACGTGTCTTGAACCATTCCTGCTTGGAGTAAAGCATGCGGGTGGGATCGTCCAGGTCCTTGCCTGTGGAGAGGCAAAGCAAGTGGTCGTGGGCCTCGGCATTCTCCTGGTCCACGAAATGCACGTCGTTGGTACATACGAGCTTGATGCCGTATTCGCGTGCCAGATCAATGAGCACCTTGTTGGCCTGCTGCTGCATGGGGAACGTCTCGCGATTGGCCCTCACCGTCGGATCCTTCACTTCATGGCGCTGCAGTTCCAGATAGTAGTCGTCGCCAAAAAGGTTGTGATACCACTCCACTGCCTCGCGGGCACCGTCAAGATCGCCATTGAGAATCTTCTTGGGCACCTCGCCTGCAATGCATGCCGAGCAGACAATGAGACCCTCATGATAGCGTTCCAGGTCCTCGCGGTCGGTACGGGGACGCATGTAATAGCCGTCGACCCAGGAGTTCGACACCAGCTTGATCAGATTCTTGTAGCCCTTGTAGTTCTTGGCCAGGACAATCAGATGGTAGCCGCCCTGGTCTTCCTTGCCGCGCCGCAGCGACTTGGACCCATAGCGTGAGACATACATCTCACAGCCGAAGATGGGCTTGAAGGGCTCCAGTCCCTCCTTCTTCCTCGACTTGTTCACGCCCATGACGATGTCGTGGAATTCCTTGATGCCGAACATGTCGCCATGGTCGGTAATGGCCAAACCGCGCATGCCGTCCTTCAGGGCTTTGTCAACAAGGTTCTTGATCTTCGACTGGCCGTCGAGGATACTGTAGTATGTATGTACGTGCAGGTGTATGAAATCTTCCATCAATACTTGAATTTTGCGCAAAGGTACGAAAAAGTCCCCGAAGGCACAAACATTTCGGGGACTTTCTAAGCATCAATTTGCCTGTTGAGCCACAGGTTGTCCGATGCAATACGAACCAAAAAGAGCTGCCCCTGACAGTCAGGGACAACTCTATAGGATAGCAGACGACAGGCAGAGCCTACTTGATGTTCTCGATGACCTGCTTAGCCTGTTCGTTTTCAGGGTCAACGCTCAGTATCTTCTGTGCCCACTCGCGTGCGCCCTGCTTGTTATCCTCAACAAGCAGTGTGTAGGACATCAGATAGCGATAGCTGGTGACGAGCTTCTTGTTGTCGGCATCAGTGCGGTTCTCCTTGCCCTCCATGAGCTGCATGAGCTTCTCGAAGACGGGCTTGGCCAGACCCTGCTTACTGTCGGGGTCGAGGATGGCATTGAGCGTGCCGCGACGGTTGAGCACATAGGCCAGCACATCAGGATTGTTGGCAAAGAGACCTTCTACCTCTTCATAGATCTTGTCGGCCTCGCGGATGCTGGCCTTCTGTTCGTCGCCCTCCAGGTCGGCAGCATGCTTGTAGTACATCTCAGCCAGAGAGCTGTAGTCGCTTGCAGTCTTCTTCGACGTTCCCTCAAGGTACCTCTTGTATTCAGTCACGGCATTGTCGAACTCGCCCTTCTTCATGTATGCCTCAGAGATTTCCTTATACAGGTTGTTCACAGCATCCTTGTCAGCCTTACTGACCTCCATACCTTTGCGATAGAGAGCGATGGCCTCATCCAGCTTGCCCACACCGATGTGAGCCTGGGCATAGTTGGTAAAGTCGAAGTCGTTGAAGTTGGCCGAGTCACTCTTGTTGAACAGGCGGTCGCCCCAGTTGAGGGCCTCCTCGTACTTCTGCTGAGCAATGGTGTTCATCAGTCCGATACGGTTGATGGACGAGCTACGCGGATACTTCTGTGAAGCCTCGTTAATGACCTGCATGCTCTTGTCGTAGTTCTTCTTCATGTGGTAAATGAGTGCATAGCCAGCCACGTCGCCGGGTTCCTTCTTAGAGTAGTCGGTAGTGGTGTACCAACGGTCGTAGGAAGCGAGGGCATCGTCCATCTTGTTGGCCTTGGTGTAGAGCTTGGCCAGGTTCAGGTCGACGGGATAGTCGGGCACGTTGGTGCGGAGCTCCTCCAGCTTCGAGATGGCACCGGCGGGGTCGATCTTGCTGTACATCGTGGCATACTTCGTGTAAGCCTCGGGCAGCTTCGGATCGAAGTACATGGCCTGCTGATACATCTGTCCGGCCATGCCACCGTCATCGGCCATGGCGGCGATATCGCCAAGGAGCACGTAGGCAGGTGCATACTTCAGGCCAGATGCCTGCGAAGCATAGATACGGGCGTTGGCCGTGTCCTGCTGCTCGTAGAAGGCGCGTGCCAGTCCAGTGAGCACCTCACCATTCTTCTTGTACTTCTTGGCAAAAGCCTTGACTTCCTTCACATCGGCCTTTGACTTGACGAGCTGCGTAGCCTCGCCGATAGCGGCCTTGTTGTCCTGAGCGACAACGGGAGCACAGACGCTGAGCATCAGGGCTCCAACAAATACATATTTAATTGCTTTCATAACTTTTGTTCATTTTTGGGGGTTAGACATGTTAACTCTGTTCTGCGTAATGACGTTCTTTCGTTATGACGTTATAACTATGAAAAGGTTTATTCCTCACTGACGGTTACTTCCCTGACGTTGATGTTGGCCTGCACAGGCAGCAGTCCTGCCTTGAAGATGATGAGCTGTCCCTTGGGCAGCCGGCAGAAGTGGGCAAATCCTGAAGGCACCCCGCTGCGGGGCTCGTTGAGCAGCGCATAGATAGTGCGCACCAGAGGATAGTTGCCGTTGTATAGGTATCCCTGATAGGGCCGCCAGCTGTTATAGACCGTGGCCGAATCGAGTTTGGACACCTTCATGACTGTAATTTCTTTCTTAAAGGTGACATTGGTGGTGTCGCGCTTGTCGTTCAACCAGTTGGAGCCGATGATACCGATGGCATTCTTGTGGTTTTCGACATAGTCGATGACTTCAGCGCTCTTGAGCACCGCACCGATGTTCGTGCTGTTGATGGGTTTACCTCCCAGAATGCTGTCGACGCAATAGCGCACGGTGCTTGACTTTGGGTTGTCGAACACAACGTCGATGCTGTCGAGCTTAGACTGGGGATAGATGTCCCGCCACACCTTGGCCTCGCCGCTGAGAATACGTGCAAAGTCCTTGACGGTGATAAGGGTGTCGGGGTTGCTGTTGTTGACGATGATGGCCAGTCCATCGTAGGCGATGGGTATGGTGCGCGGCAGGAACTGGCGGTCCTTCAGGTTCTGTCGTTCCTTCTCGGTGAAGTCGCGCGTGGTGAAAGCCAGCCACGTCTCGTTCTTCATCAGTTTCTCCATAGCCTCCTCCTGACTGGTGTACTCGGCCCGCAGTTCGCCTTGGGCATGCAGGGCCTGATAGACATTGAGTTCCTCGTCGAGGATGGGGAAGAAACTCTCGTCGGCCGTGAAGAAGGCGGCCGCAGCCTCATAGTCGTAGGCTTGACCATTTTTAGGCTTGTTCCCACAAGCGAGGAACAAGCCTAAAATGAGTGTTAATCCGATAATGTTACCGAATGCGAATCTATTCATAAGAATGAATTTTGCAAGATTACTGGAGACGGAAGGTCACAGGCACGGTGAACTTCACGCGCACGGCAGAACCGTTCTGCTTGCCGGGAATCCACTTAGGCATGGACTTCAGCACGCGCACGGCCTCCTTATCCAAAGAGGGGTCGACGGACTTCATCACCTTCACGTCGGTGATAGAACCGTCGCGCTCGACAACGAAAGTACAGATGACGCGTCCCTGAATGCCGTTCTCCTCGGCCACCACAGGATACTTGATGTGCGTGTTCAGATACTTCATCAGTTCAGCATCGCCACCGGGGAACGACGGCATCTGCTCAACCACGTCGAATACCTTTGTCTCTTCTTCCTTCGGAGCCTCGTCGACGGCAACCTGCTGAGCCTTCAACACCTCACCGCCTTCTTCGTCGTTACCTTTCACGTCGAACGAACCGATGGCCGTGTTGGTCTTCGAGAGGTCGTCCTGCGACTTGATCTCGTCCTCAGGATTCACCTCGTTGTCCTTCTTGATTTCAGGAGCAGTAAACTTCACCGAGCTCTTTACCTTCTCGACGACCTGCTTCTCCATCTCGATCTTCACGGGTTCCTTACGTTCAACCTTGGTCTCCTTCTTCTGAGCCAACTTCGAGAGTTCTACATCGGTCTCTATAGCCACGCGACTTGCCAGCTGGTTCTCAATGGCCACCTTTGCCCATACAATGAAGCCGATAGCCACGAGTATGGCGAGGGTCAGCAAGAGAGCCTTCACATTGCGCTTGCCCGTATCCTTACGAAGCTGATAAGCACCGTAAGCATGGTTTTTGCCTTCAAAAACGAGATCGACCCAGCGATTGTCTATAAGATCTACTTTTGCCATAGTCTTTTTCTTCTGTTTTTAGTTATGTTAGTCAACGGCAAACTTGATTCCCTTCAGCTCCAAGAGCTTCATGTCGTCCTCGTTGATCTTGTCGATGACATACTTACCAATGCTGCAAATCTGCATCTCGTCAAGAGCCTGAACCATGTTGTTATAGTTGGCCGTGTCCATAGGTTTAATGATGACGGTCATGGTCTGAATCTTATCGCCATTGCCATAGATGTCACCATTCTTGATTTCAGAAAGCTTCTTCTGGTATTCCTCATCAGTCATTTTGCTGTTGGGATCCAGTTTCTTCTTGTCCAGCTCCACCTTGGCCTGCATCACCTGTGCAACAGGGTTGGTGCCGTCCTCTGTGGTGTGGTGGATCAGCACGTCGCGAATGCCCTTCGAGCCCCATGAGGTTTCCTTGACGCACTCGGGATTCTCGTACTCGGGCAGACCTGCTACGTAGTAGATCTTGTCCTCACCAGCCAGATAGATGGTAATGGTGTAAGAAGCTTTCGTCACCGACTTGTCTTCCTTCTGTAACTGATCGTCATTACTCGGCATCGTCAGCTGCATGGCCTGAGGCTTGCTCAGCGTCGTACAGAGCATGAAGAACGTAATCAGAAGCATCATCATGTCTACCATCGGCGTGAAGTTCACGCGGGTATCCATTT
>Ga0247611_10011471_pt1 | contig 10222 bp, 6 predicted proteins | sample 177DNAGHGhighgp2_FD_192422 | JGI IMG/M metagenome (GOLD analysis project Ga0247611, IMG submission 192422) | Sheep rumen microbial communities from Palmerston North, Manawatu-Wanganui, New Zealand - 1770 DNA GHGhigh gp2 | ecosystem: Host-associated > Mammals > Digestive system > Stomach > Rumen ... | reverse complement strand
CTCCGCCATGCGCATGTGATCGCGCTGCTTGCTGAGGAAGCGGCGGCGCCACCACCAGGCAATGAGGAGAACGGCAACGACATAGAGCAGGATGGCCCAGCGGGCACGCCAGAACGGGGCGGAGATATGGATGCGGAGCTTCACCTCCTGATGGCCCATCGTGCCGTCGTCGTTGAGCATACGCACACGCAGGGTGTAGTCGCCGTAGCGCAGCGACATGAAGGCGATGTTGGGATTGTTCTCGCCTGTCTTGCTCCAGGTATCGCGGAAACCCTCCAGCTTATAGACGAAGCGCTTGTCGTTGGAGACATAGCCAGCATCGGAGCCCAGCTGAATGGTGAAGTTGTTCTCGGAGTAGCGCAGACGCAGCTCGTCGGTCTCGCCCAAGGCCTTGTCGAGAATGATGCGCCCATCGACCTTCTCGCCTACCCGCACTTCCTGGTCGAACAGCAGCAGTCCGCTGAGCAGCGGACGCTCAATGCGCATGCTGGTGGTGACCTGTGCCGGCAAGATGATGTCGAGTCCGTTCTGTCCGCCGATGAGCAGGCGCCCGTCGTGCGTCAGACAGGTGGAACGCTGGTTATAGGTACCTTGCTGCAAGCCATCGCGGTGGTTGAAACTGCGGATGACGAACTGCCACGTGCCGTCCTGCTGGAGCTGGGGGATGATGCGCGACACGCCATGATCGGTGACCACCCACATGACATGCAGCTGGTCCTCGGTGATGGAGCAGACCGTAGAGCCATAGAGGCCGTTGGTCATGTCGAGCACCTGCAGCTTCTCCGTCGACGGGTCGTAGATGCACAGTCCCGACACAGACCCCTGCCACACCAGTCCGCGGCTGTCCTCCATGACCGCCACCGTGCTGGCCGACGAGCCGGAGAGGTTCTCGGAGCCCGGGAACGGTTGGTTGACTACCCTACCCTTGACGGGGTTGATGATGGAGTAGTAGTTGCTGGTACCCACCATGAGCCAGCCCTTCTTGGTCCAGCACGAGCTGGAGATGTAGTTGCCGGAGAGGACGGAGTTGGAGGTGTCCCACGTGCGGAACTTCCCCGTCTTGAGGTCGAGCATCTGCACACCGCCTCCAAGGAGTCCCAGCCAGATGCGGTGCCACTTGTCCTCGGCGATGGACCAGACGCTGTTGTTGGCCAGTCCGTCGGGTTCGCCCGTCACGCGGTAGTTGACGATGGTGGCCTCACCGGCAGACTTGTTGCCCACAGGTATACAGTGAATGAGACCGCCGTTGTAGGAGCCGAACCAGATGGAGCCGTCGCTGGCTACCGTCGAGCCCACGATGATGTTGCCACTAAGAGGACTGTTGGCCGTCGTATAGTGCTGCAGCTGCTCACCCGTAGCGGGGTTATAGACAACGATTCCGTTGTCGTTGGTTCCCAGCCAGTAGTTGCCGTAGCGGTCCTCGCAGACGGCATTGATGTCGCCCAGTTCGAAACTGTGGGCATAAGCCGTAGCGGCACGATACTGGTTGGCACCATTCTTATACGTGCCCACCCAGATTTGTCCGTCGCGGTCCTCATACACATTCCTGACGGTATTCTCGCTAATGGTCGTGGCATCGAGCTTGTCGTGCAGGAACTGGTGCAACTGACGGGACTTCATGTCAATGGCGAACAGACCTTCATGGTCGGTAGCCACCCAGACCAGACCGTGACGGTCGAACTGCACATCCCAGATCATGAGGTTGTCGGGAACGCTCTCGAACCCGTAAGCCTGGAGCAGGCGCGTCAGCGTGGGATACCACCGCTTCTGCTTCTGCATATAGACGAAGCAGTAGTCAACAGTCGATATCCACAGGTTGCCCTGAGGATCAATGCGCACACGGTACTCCTGTCCCTCGGGACCACCATGACGGCGCATCCAGCTGTTAGTCCATGAAATGTGTCCCTTCTCGCCGTTGAGGCACACCAGCTCGCCATTATTGGTAGCGAAGACCACGGACGAGCCCAGCGTAGCGAAAGTCGAGACGGTAAATTCGGGACGGAGTTCCTGCGGACCGTACCCTTGACGGAAAAAGTGAAGGTGCTTGGAGTGCGGGTTGTAGTAGTAGAGTCCTTTCTCATAGACCTTCACCCAGAAATTCTGATGGTCGTCGATATACAACTGGTCAATACCACCCTCAATGCCGAAACGGGCAAGCTCGGCGCTGACGTTACGGTTGAACTGCTCGGTGGACGGGTCGTAGATACAGTAGTTCATGCCCGTCCGCAACCACAGGCGGCCATCGTAGGCCTCGTAGATACGGTCGATAACGTTGTCGCGAATCGTCGTTGTATCGCGTACGTTGGCGTAGAAGGTCTTAAAACGGTAGCCGTCATAGCGGTTCAAACCGTAGGCCGTACCCATCCACACGTATCCCTTGGAATCGCGCAAGATGCAGTTGACCTGCGAATTGGACAGTCCGTTGGGGGTGTCAAGACGGCGGAACTTGGCATCGGGCAGGAGTGCCGCCGACACCGAGGACACAGCCAGCGTAAAGGAAAGAATTGTCAGTAATCGTTTTATCATAGTCGTAGGTATCTCGTTTTTGGTCTTATTCCAACAGCCGGAACTCATAACCCTCGCTGCGCAGCCACTCAATGCTCTCGGGCAGTGCCGTCTGCAGTTTTTCTATAGACTTCAGCGAGTCATGAAAGGTGACGATGCTGCCGGGACGCACATATCGCCGCACGTTGTTCATGACATCCGGCGCCGTCATCCACTTGGAGTAGTCGCGTGTCACCACATCCCACATGACAACCCGGTACTTCCGCGAGAGGAGGGCATACTGCGCCAGCCGCATCCATCCATGGGGCGGACGGAACAGATGGCTCTTGATGTAGGCATTGGCCTTCTCCACATTATAGCTGTACTCATGGAGCGAGTGACGGAAGCCGCTGATGTGGTTATGGGTATGGTTGCCCACCTGATGACCGTCGGCCAGGATCTGCTGATAGAGCTCAGGATACTTCCTGACATTGTCGCCCACCATGAAGAAGGTAGCCTTGATGTCATAGCGGCGCAACGTCTCGAGAATGAAAGGCGTGGACTCGGGTATCGGGCCGTCATCGAAGGTCAGGTAAACGGCCTTCTGATGACGGTCCATACGCCATAATGCCCTTGGATAGAGCCAGCGCAGGTAAACGGCTGGTTGTTCTATAAACATTTATTCGTATCCGAAAGTTCCTCCCTTGCCATGATAGCGACCGAAGATCTGCTGCAGCTCTGTATCGAGCTTCTTGCCCTCAGCCTCATCGACCTGTATAGCCAACTGCGTCATCTGCTGCATCAGATAGAGGTGATACATACAGTCGCGCTGGGCAGAGCTGAAGCGATTGCCGTCGAGCAGACAGTACCAGTTCATATACTGACTGGACTTCTTCCACAGCTGTGCGAGGATGTCCTTGGCCTTGCCTTTCTGTCCGATGGCCGCATAGACACGCGCCATATCCAGTGAGCCGCTCTGGCAGTCGACAGGCACGTTATAGGTTGGTATCTCCTTTTCACAGAGCGCCAGCACCTTGGCAGCCTTGTCGTCCTTGCCCTCGTTGGCGAGGTTCAGGGCCAGCTGTGACAGCAGACGGCGGTGGGTGTAGCACATACGCATGACGGTCTCGTCGAGATAGATGCCCTTGGTGCTCAGACCGCCGAACTTGAAGCGGTTCATCACGTTGTCATAGGTCTTCTCGGTATCGAAAGTCTTCATGCCCTCAACCTGCTTGCCGTCGATGTTGGTCGTAAACGGCGTGATGCGGTTGGCCAAGCCCTCCTGCACGAAGTTGTCGCCGAGGTTCATGTAGTTCTCCTGACCCACGGTCAGTGCCACGTAGATGGGACGCGTCCAGTTGGCGTTGGCTATCATCTCGAGCATCATCAGGTCGCCCTTATAGAGAGCGCCCTTGCCCTTCAGCGAAATGACCATGCGGTCGGGGATGGTGTCGCCCTGAAGCATCATGCCGCTCTTGCGGACAGCCTCCTTGTCAATAGTCACGAAGACGGTGTCGGTAGGAATAACGTGGAAGTCGGGATTGGTCGAGCGTACCCAGTACTTCAGGATGTTCTTCAGCTCAAAGGGCTCGTCGCCGAACTGTGCACGTGCCTGCTCAGGCTGCTCCTCATAGAACTTCAGGATCTCAGCCTCTGCCGACGGGTCGATCTGCACATACTCATTGGTGCCGGCACAGTACTCCAGACGCTTCCAGGTGATGGGCAGCGACGGGGAATCATAAGCCGGACGCACCATCTGGTCAATGTACCAGTCGGTCTGCAGGTATGACAGGTTGCAGACACGGGCATCGGTGCGCACGCCCTCGGTATCCTGGTTGTACCAAAGCGGGAAGGTGTCGTTGTCGCCGTTGGTGAAGATGATGGGGTTACCGGTCTGCTGCAGCGACATCAGGTAGTTCTGACCGAAATCGCGGCAGGTATAACGGCCCGAGCGGTCGTGGTCGTCCCACGTCTGCGAAGCCATCTGGATGGGGACAAGCAAGGCTACCACGCCGATGATAGCGGCAAGCACGGCCGACTCCTTCTTGATGCGGCTGACCAGCAGGTCGTAGACGGCTGCGCCCCCCATGCCACACCAGATGGCGAAGGCATAGAACGAGCCGGCATAGGCGTAGTCACGCTCACGCGGCTGGACGGGCGTCTGGTTCAGATAGACCACAATGGCCAGACCAGTCATGAAGAACAGGAAGAAGACGACCCAGAACTGCTGGATGCCCTTCTGCCCCTTCTTCAGCGACTGCCAGAAGAGTCCGATGAGACCCAGCAGCAGCGGCAGGCAGTAGAACACGTTATGTCCCTTGTTCTCCTTCAGCTCATCGGGCAGCTGCGACTGGTCGCCCAGTCGGGCATCGTCAATGAACGAGAAACCGGTGAGCCAGTTGCCGTGCTCCAGTTCACCATGTCCCTGGATATCGTTCTGACGTCCGGCGAAGTTCCACATGAAGTAGCGCCAATACATCCAGTTGCACTGGTAGCTGAGGAAGAAGCGCAGGTTCTCGAACTGCGAGGGCACCTTCACCGTCATGGGCTCGCCACAACGGTCGTAGGGAACCTCGGTGCCGTCGACACCACCCATCCACGACTCGTACGACTGCGCATGTCCGGCATCGTACATACGTGGGAACAGCATATTCTGCGCATACTTGTATTCGTCCTTCGTGCGGACAATGAAGTAGGAGTCCTTCTCGTCGGCCGAGGCCTTCTCCTTACGCTGATAGACGGGCTTTCCGGTTGACATGACTGGACGGCAGACACGACCGTCGCTCTCCAGAGCCACCTGTGAGGTGTAGGCTTGTCCGTAGAACAAGGGACGCTGACCATACTGGTCGCGGCCCAGATAGTCGCCCAGCGTAAAGATGTCCTCGGGCGAATTCTGGTCCATGGGCGGGTTGGCATCGGAGCGGATGACGATGACGGCATACGTGGAGTAGCCGATCATCAGCATGAGCATACACAGCAGGGCAGTATTCTTCAGGCGCGGCGACACCAGCGGCTGCTTTTCCACACGACGGTGCAAAACAAACCACAGGACAGCGAGCACGACGATGCCGATGACAACGGCCGACCAGCCATAGCCATAGAAGGGAATACCCAGCAGGGCGACGCTGAGCAGGAAGGCCAAGTTCTGACGCTTCCAGTTCTTTTCCGTCGCATTCTGCGTCTCGTAGATAGCCCAGATGACCACACCTGCCAGCAGAAGGATATAGACATAGAGTCCCGTGTTGAACGGCATACCAAGACTGTTGACAAACAGCAGCTCAAACCAGCCGCCAACGGTGATGATGCCGGGCACGACGCCATAGAGGACGACGGCCACCAGCGCAAACGAGATGAGCAGGGCAATGAGCGAACCTTTCAGGTTGGCCTGCGGGAAACGGCGATAATAGTACACCAGCACGATGGCAGGCAGACACAGCAGGTTCAGCAGGTGCACGCCGATGGAGAGGCCCGTCATATACATGATGAGCACCAGCCAGCGGTCGCTGTGAGGCTCGTCGGCATGATCCTCCCACTTCAGGATGAGCCAGAAGACCACGGCGGTAAAGGCGGAAGAATAGGCATAAACCTCGCCCTCGACAGCCGAGAACCAGAACGTGTCACTAAACGTGTAGATGAGCGCACCCACCATGCCGGCAGCCTCGATGGCAATGAGCTTGGCGGTGGTCAGCTCTTCCCAGCGGTCGATGAGCAGACGCCGTGTCAGGTGCGTGATGCTCCAGAACAGGAAGAGAATACACGTGGCCGACAACAGGGCGCTCATGGTGTTGACCATACGGGCCACCTGTGTCGGGTCGCTGGTGAACTGCGAGAACAGATTGGCCGTGAGCATGAAGAATGGTGCCCCAGGAGGATGGCCTATCTCAAGTTTGTAACCTGTCGTGATAAATTCCGGACAATCCCAGAAAGAGGCTGTCGGTTCGATAGTAGAACAATACACAAAGGCAGCTATGAAAAATGTCAGCCACCCAAGGACATTGTCCACGAGTCTAAACTGTTTCATTCCCTAAGAATATCTTTTAACGTTAAAATTTGACTGCAAAGATAGCAAAAAGATTCTAAATGAACAAGCCTACACCGTAAATTAAGATAATATAACGGAACAATTTGCCCAACGTGATGGCAATAAAGGTGATAACGACATTGGCACGCATCAGCCCCAAAAGGATGGTGATGGCAGAGCCTAACAGCGGTATGAAGGCGAAGAAGCCCATCCAGGCACCATAACCATGCATGAAGCGCTCAGCACGCCGCATGTCCTTCGGTTTGACATGAAGATACTTCTCAAACCACTCCGTCTTGCCCAGACGACCGACGCCATAGTTCAGGACGGACCCCAACACGTTGCCCACCGTACCATAGACCATCAGCAGCCAAGGGTCCAGACCGGCCGCCATCAGTCCCACCATGACCGCCTCGCTGCTGAAGGGAAAGAAACTGCCGGCCAGGAAAGCCGCCAGCAGCATGCCCCAGTAGCCATAGCCGGTCAGAAACTCAATGATGACGTCCATAGATGGTAAGCCGTGAGGGCAAAACACGCCACCACGATGACATAGAAGGCGATGTTAGTCACGCGGGTACGTGTCAGGGAAATGAAATGTGCTATCAGGGGGGCTGTGTTGACGATAAGCAGACGCAGCAGTACGCCGTAATGCTGGGGCTGGAGCATCAGGAAGAGGACCGACAAGACATTCATGAACAAGAAAAATCCATACAGTTGACGGACGCGTATCTTGTCGTTATAGCTCTGTCGCCAGTAATGGACTGCGCCCGTCAACGCCAGCGCAACGATGAGTATAAAGGCCAACAGCTGTGACAAGGTGACACTGCTGTAGTCGCCTAATGGCGCAAACTGCGCTAAGCCAAGGATATGATTTATCAGGACATCGAAGTCTCCCTGATAGACCAGCAGACAGGACACGAACCAGTAAGGTGTCAACAACCCCAACAGCGACGCGCCCCATGTGCGCCAGCTCAGGGCATTCAGTCGGATGGACATCAGAAGCCATAGGAACGGGAGAAAGTAGACAATCTGGACAAACACCAGACTGGCCAGGCCTATACACAGAAAGGCATAGAACGTCCACCCGACTGAACGGTTATCCTGGTAGGTGCGGAACAGCGTCAGATAGGAGGCAATGATACATAGCTGGACGATGCCGTCGCCCATCGAATCGAACAGGAAACAGGCCGCACATGAAAGCACCAGAAACGAGCATGACACCATGCGACTGTAGATCCTGATGAGGACGTTGACATTGTTCAGGACCATCATCAGAAAAGAGGACACACCAAAACACGCGAACTGCATCCATAGCTGTTTGGACAGCAGCCCGCAGGCGATCCATACGGCGACAGCCCAGACAATCACGACAGGCAACGTCAAGCGGCTCTCAGCCACCAGGTTCTGTGTCCGCTTCCCCCTTTTACTGTCCAGTTCCCTCATTCCTAAACACTTGTACGCCTGTACGTACGTCTATAGATCGGCACCAATGTCGCGACGGAAATATTTATCCGTGAACTGAATCTTCTGAGCCTCAGCGAACGACTTCTGCAGAGCTTCAGCCTTGTCCTTGCCATAGGATGAAACGGCGATGACACGACCGCCGTTGGTAACGACCCGGCCGTCCTTCATGGTGGTACCAGCATGGAACACAATGCTGCCCTCAACCTTGTCGACACCCGTTATCTCGTATCCTTTCTTGTAAGCCTCAGGATAGCCGCCCGAGACCAGCATGACACAGACAGCAGCACGCTCATCGAACTCTATCGGACGCTGGTCGAGGTCGCCGGCAGCCACACCCTCAAAAAGATCGACGATATCGCTCTTCAGGCGCAACATGACGCTCTCCGTCTCCGGATCGCCCATACGGCAGTTATACTCGATGACCATCGGCTCACCCTTCACGTTGATGAGTCCAAAGAAGATGAAGCCTTTATAGTCGATACCCTCGGCCGCCAGACCTTCCACCGTAGGACGGATGATACGGTCTTCGACCTTCTGCATCCACTCCTTCGTGGCAAAAGGAACCGGAGAGACAGAGCCCATACCGCCGGTATTCAAGCCTGTGTCGTGTTCACCAATACGCTTGTAGTCCTTGGCCTCAGGCAGAATTTGATAGTGGCACCCGTCAGTCAGTACAAACACCGAGCACTCGATGCCGCTGAGGAACTCTTCTATCACGACACGGCTCGAGGCATTGCCGAACATACCGCCCAGCATCTCCTGCAGCTCTTTCTTCGCCTCGTCCAGCGTAGGCAGAATCAGCACGCCCTTGCCGGCACACAAGCCGTCGGCCTTGAGAACATAGGGTGGCTCTAGAGTTTCTAGAAATTCCAGACCTTCTTGAAGATGCTCGCCGTCAAACGTCTCATAGCGGGCCGTGGGGATGTTGTGGCGCTTCATGAAGCCCTTGGCGAAGTCCTTCGAGCCCTCCAGCACGGCACCGGCCTTGGAAGGACCGATGACCGGCACGTCCTTGGTGCGTTCATCCTGCTTCAGGTCGTCGTAGATGCCCTTTACCAGCGGGTCTTCCGGGCCTACCACTACCATGTCGATTCCTTTCTCGACGACAAACGTCTTGACGGCCTCGAAATCGTCAGCCTTCATGGCCACGTTTTCTCCGACAGTGCACGTTCCGGCATTGCCGGGAGCGATAAAGAGTTTCTCACATTGACTGCTTTGGGCAATCTTCCAGGCCAGGGCATGCTCACGTCCGCCACTGCCTAACAACAATATTTTCATACGATTACAACGATTATACTAATCAACCGATATACATGAGGATCATCTCCACAATCTCGTCCTCGGTCTTGCCGTCGGCACTGATGACGAGGTCGTAGTTGCGGGTGTCATAGCGCGACGACTTGGTGTATTTGTTCACGTAGTTCTCACGCATTTGGTCAACCTTGTCGATAACCTTACGGGCCTCATCCACAGTCATATCCTGCTTGCGCGACACACGCTCTACGCGGAAAGGCATCGAGGCTTGGATCAGAATGTTCAGATGGTTGGGGTGCTTGCGGAACACATAGAATCCACTGCGGCCGGCAACGACACACGACTCGTCGGCAGCAATACCCAGAAGAATCTCGGTTTCAGCCTTGAAGACTTCATCGGTATCCAGCAGTTCCTGCTCATCGCCCAACCTGGGAATGTAGTAGTTGGAGGACATGACGACGTTACCGCCAATCGTACGTTTGAAGTCGGACCACCAGCCCTGCTTGCGGCCCTTCAGTTTCTCGATTTCCTCCACGCTGAGATGGTATTTCTTCTGCAGGCCCTTGATGAGCGCCTTGTCATAGAATTCAACACCCAGCTTTTCAGCCAACCTACGGCCGACGGTACGACCGCCACTGCCCAACTCACGATTGATGGTGATGACAAATTTCTCGTTCTTGTTCATAGTCGTATTGTTTTAAGGGTTGACATTTCTGATTGGTTTACTATTTCAGGTAATCCTCAAAATACCGTGTGATGCGCTCATGCAGATGGACACTGGCATGGCCACGCATATTATGCTCTTCGCCCGGGTAGGCAAAGAAGTCGGGTTGCGTACCCGCCTTGATGCAAGCGTCAAGGAATGAGAGGCAGTGCTGCGGCACGACCGTCTGGTCGTTATAGCCCGTGATGATCTGAAGACGGCCCTTCAGGTTCCCCGCCTTGTCAATGAGACTGCTCTTGGCAGACCCCTCAGGATTGTTCTGGGGCGTACCCATA
>Ga0247611_10011469_pt1 | contig 10224 bp, 7 predicted proteins | sample 177DNAGHGhighgp2_FD_192422 | JGI IMG/M metagenome (GOLD analysis project Ga0247611, IMG submission 192422) | Sheep rumen microbial communities from Palmerston North, Manawatu-Wanganui, New Zealand - 1770 DNA GHGhigh gp2 | ecosystem: Host-associated > Mammals > Digestive system > Stomach > Rumen ... | reverse complement strand
CGCGGAAAGGAGAGGTTCCAGAAACCAGTATATTGATGGCCTGACCGATGTAATCGAGTTGCTGAAGGGCACAGAAGAGCCCGTAGTGCTGCATACGGACCAAGGCAGCGTATACGCCTCCATGGCCTATAACGACCTCATAAAAGACACGAACATCATCCGCTCCATGTCCCGAGCTGGAAAACCCACGGACAACCCCGTCAACGAAGCTCTGAACGGCTGGATCAAGGAAGAACTGTACGCCGAGTTCCATCTGGAGCGATACTGGCACAAACAAGACTTTATCAATACAATTGAGCACTATGTCAAGTACTACAACACCCAACGGCCGTGCTTCGCCATCGGCTACGACACCCCGGAGAACTACCGGAAGCGCTATTACAAGGGAGAACTGCCCCAAAAGCAAACTTTTGAGAACCGGGTACTGAGCCCGGAACCCAAGTTCGTCCAGAAGAGAAGGCAACTCGCTGATAGCAAGGACACTTATGAAGACGTGTCAACTTTTGAAAAAGAAATCCCTGAAAAAAGTTGAAAAATGTCTACTTTTGTAAATCCAGATACCGTGAAAAAATCACCGGTGTCTACTTTCGAAAATAAGTATTAACGAAAAAATCTTTTCGTGTCTACTTCTCGCGCGCGGTACAAAATATTTTTTTTAAAATAGAAAAGCGGTATATTTTTGAGGTCTTATATTTGGAAAAGCGGGAAATCTGTTATTGAATTTCTATGGAAAAGCGTATATTTGCAGTGTTAAAACATTGATGCCATGCTTAGAAGAAAGATTCGTCCAGTCATTTACAACCATCTGGCCGGCAAGAACACCAAAATAATGGTCATTGACGGTGCCCGTCAAATTGGTAAGTCGTACATTATCCGCGACGTTGCGCAGGAATTATTCCCGAATTACATCGAAATCGACTTCGTGGAAGACAAGGCAGGTGATAAGATCTTCGAGAATGCTACAACAACTGAAGAGTTTTATTTCCGTCTGAGCTCCATCGCCGGAGAAAAGATGAAGGGGACAAAGGAAGACACTATTGTCTTTCTGGACGAAATACAGGCATACCCGCACCTCCTCACTCTCCTGAGGTTCCTGCGAAAGGAAGGACGATTCACCTATATAGCCAGCGGCTCGCTCCTTGGTGTTACCCTACAGAATACACCTTCCGTTCCGGCGGGAGATATACTCATCACGCACATGTTCCAGCTGGATTTTGAGGAGTTCCTTTGGGCAAATGGTTTTTCGGAAGATGCCATTGGCAAGTTGGAACAGAAGTTCCTTTTACGAGAAAGACTTGATGATGCCATGCATGAGCGACTGCTTAACTTGTTTAAGAAGTACTTACTGGTGGGAGGTTTGCCGGATGCCGTCAATGAATTCATTGGTTCCAGAAATATGGTTGCTGTCCGGGCCATACATGATTCCATTCACGCCCTTTATGGGGCAGATGCATCCCAATATGATAAGGAACACAAGCTGCAGATCACTCGGATTTACAACATGGTGCCTTCTTTGATGGCCAACAAAAAAAAGCGAGTCGTCTATAAAGATATCGAGGAGAAAGGAGATAAGCGCAGTGATGACTACCGCGATGAATTCGATTATATTGTTGGCGCAGGGATTTGCCTGGATGTCAAGGCTATTTCATCGCCGACTTTCCCTTTGAAAGAATCTGAAAGCAAGAATCTGGTCAAGCTGTATATGAATGATGTCGGCCTGCTGACCAATGCGTTGTATAAGTATAATATTGATGCAGTGATGAATGACAGGCTTAGTGTTAATCTGGGCAGTGTATATGAAAGCGTCGTTGCATCAGAACTTAAAGCGCATGGTATTGAGCAGTTGTTCTACTATGACAACAAGGCACATGGCGAGGTGGAATTCATTTTGGATGACTATGACAATGCTGCGATCCTTCCTGTCGAAGTCAAGTCCGGAAAGGATTACACCATTCACAGGGCATTGAATACTTTCCTTTTTAATCCAAATTATCGCGTTCAGCAAGCGTATGTCCTTTCCAATGCAAAAGAGATAAGGCAGGAAGGATATGTGACCTACTTGCCCATCTATTTTGCAATGTTTATCAAAGAGAATCCACCCAAAGAGGTGATTCTTTAAGACGCGATACTTTTTCGCTCCCTTGTTCGGGATGCGAGGCAGTAGGTCTGGCTCGTGTCAGTTTTACATCTTTTGTACAGGCTTATCTTTAAGTTTGACTAAGGTGATCTCGTAGCGTAAAGCCGCTTCGGCTAGTATTAGGGCTTCGTTCTCACTAAGGCGGAGGTTCTGCTTTTCCTTCATGGCCTCCCGTATTCTTTTGACCACCGCCATGTGCTTGCCCATCTTGTGAGACGCCAGGTCAGCGAGAAAAACTTTACAAACCAATCGTGTAAGTTTGACTTCCGTCTCATCATAGGATTCGTTGATTGTCTTGACCATCGAACGAATCTTTGCCGCGAACATGGGGCGCGAGGCCCGCCGCGCCTTCTTGGCTTCCTCCCTTACTTTCTCGTTTGCCTCCTTGATTTCCTGGAGTTTCTTCTGCCTCTCTTCCTCTGCCTTCCTGAGTTTCTCTTCTTCGCTGGTTTCCAGATTGTTTCCGCTGTTCTCGATTGCCACTGTTACCTTGATTTCTTCCATAATGCCTCGTTTTATAGGGTTAAACACTAACTACATATACTCGCTCTCTGATGAGAAATGTAAAAACGAGGCTGTAAATTCTATGGAAGCTGGTCCTGCCAGGTAAGAATCAGGAATACAGGAAAAAAGAACAAGGCAAGCAATACTCTTGAAAGGGGTGATTTGTGCGTTTTCATATATGTGTCAATTAGTGTCATAAAACCAAATATTTGCAAAGAAAATTAATTTCGTGTCAAATTGTGTCATCAACCGCGATAAATGTCAAGTAAAAATATTTCGCTATATTTGTAAAGCAAACCCGCGCACTATAGAAATGGATCAGCCAAAGATTGAGAGGACGCTGCGTATTATACACCTTCTCTCAGGCAATACAAAGCATACGCTGGATGAACTTGCGGAAACCCTCGGCGTTTCAAGACGGACGATGTTCCGATATCTGGATACGCTGAAGGAAGCCGGTTTCGTTATTCAACGCATCGATGAAGGGGTTTACAAAATTGTTTCCTATGAGAAAGAATACACGGACCTTTCTCAACTGGTGTACTTTTCTGAGGAAGAAGCAATTATCGTCAGCAACCTGATTGAAAATCTGAGCAGCACCAATGCCATGAAGGCCGGGTTGAAACAGAAACTGGCCGCCGTCTATGACTCCACTTCCATTGGGGATTATATCCAGAATAAGGGACGCTCGGATGAGATTGAGCTTTTGGTCAGGGCTATAAAGGAAAAAAGGCAGGTGAAACTTACCGGGTATTCATCGGCTGTTTCCAATACCACGAAGGACTATATTGTTGAGCCTTATACTTTTACGCGGGACTATGTCGATATCTGGGCCTGCGATACCGATTCCGGGCACAATAAGATGTTTAAGATTTCTAGGATGAACGGCGTAGAGTTATTGGGCGACTGGGAGATGGAGGACAGGCACGGACTGAGGTCGATAGATTCATTCCGGATGAGCGGAGACGGAAAGCCTATTGAGCATGTGAAACTCAAACTTACGCTCCGAGCGAAGAACCTTCTTGTGGAAGAGTACCCGGTAACGGAGCAAGAAGTTTATCAGGTGAAGCGGAACTGGTTCTGGGAAGGTGACATCAATGCTTTTGAGGGGATTGGCAGGTTTGTGATAGGGCTCGCGAGGGAGATAACTGTGGTAAAGGGTGCGAAATTTAGAGATTGGTTGGCCGGTGAGGGCGAATTTACCAAGAAGAAGTTCCGGAAGAAAGGGTGTATTAGCGTTTAATTTAGTAAATTTGCGAAAAGGTTTTCTATGCTATTTGAGATCGACATAAAAGAGAATGAACTTTTAGAGAAGGATCCTAAAACAATGGAACTATTGCTAAAGGATAACAGCTCTAAAGGGAATATTATATGGGCGACAAACGACTATAAGTCAAAAGGTAGCGAATACGAGTATTTCTCCCAAATAACACTAGAGTCTATAACCGGTGAGCACGGCACCACGATTCGTCCACGTGTTAGCAAATCTAAATCGGAAAAAGAATTTAGATCCAGAGATAAGGGAGAAGTCTTTACGCCAGCGTGGGTATGCAATAAGCAGAATAATCTCATTGATGATGCGACTTTAGGTTATTCAGGAGCGTTTAACTCTGAAATAGAAAGAGGTTGGAAAACGAATCCGGACAAAATAGTATTCCCTTCTCCTGCTGGAATTACATGGCAAGATTACGTCTGTAGCACACGGCTTGAGATTACATGCGGAGAAGCTCCATATCTTGTAAGCAGATATGATGCGCTGACGGGAGAATTAATACCCGTCGAGGAACGGATAGGTATTTTAGACCGAAAGCTTAGAGTTGTTTCAGAGAATGTGGCCGATACAAAAGAATGGGTCGCATGGGCAAAGAAAGCATTTCAAAGCACATATGCCTTTGAATGGCAAGGAGATAGTTTACTGCTCGCCCGCGAGAATCTTTTAATCTCCTTTAAGGAGTACTATCGAGCTGCTTTTAAAAAGGATGCGACCCTCACTGCATGTCGCCAGATTGCAGAGATTATTTCTTGGAATGTCTGGCAAATGGATGCTTTGAAAGGGGTTATTCCCGGTTCCTGCCATGACGATGTTATAAAGACACAAAGCCTATTTGAGACGGAGGAAAGAATTGTAGAATGTGAGGGGTGCGAAAAGAATGATATATATAAACATAACGGAATTTACTGCTATATTAAAGATTGGCGCTCAGGAGAAGTAATCCGCTTTGTCGATATCCTTAAAGCTTAAAAAAATGACGGGCATATCCTCTTCCAAACATCGTTTTGACATCAGTCAGCTTGATTCAATAATCATAGGCAGAGTTGAACCGTCTATCTATGCTTTCTCTACGGAAACTGTTCCCAACTACCTAAAGGTAGGAGACACATATCGCCCCGTTGAAACCCGGCTGGATGAGTGGAGAAAATACTTTCCTAACCTTAAAAAGGAATTTCAAGATTCAGCACGTATTGATGAGGATACCCTTTTCCGTGATTTCGCTGTTCATGCCTTCTTGACGGAAGTACGTAAAAGGTTTAGGTTACAGCCAAACGATTTTCCGAATATACCATATTACTCGAAAGAGTTTTTTAAGGATGCGTCTATAGAAGATGTAAAGGATGCCATTCAGGACATCCATCTAAGTGCAGCAGCGAAGGATGGGCGATATACTTTCTATAATACCGACTATCTCCCCGCCACAAGGATTTATGATAGAGTAGAAGATTATAAACCAAGGCCCAATCAAGAAGAAGCAATCGTAAATTTTCATTCTGCCGTTAAAGCGGGTCGAAATAATCTGCTTTTATATGCAGTGATGCGATTCGGAAAATCCTTTACATCAATGTGCTGCGCTCTTGACGTAGAGGCGAAATATGTCATAATTGTTTCTGCTAAGGCAGATGTTAAGGAAGAGTGGAAGAAGACCGTGGAAAGCCATGTTTTGTTTGCCGACTATGTCTTTGCAGATGCTGAATCTCTGGACCGTAAACAGAAACTCATTTCATCCACTCTGGCTGAAGGTAAAAGGATTGTTTTATTCCTTACCCTTCAAGATCTTCAGGGAGACGAGATAAAAAAACGTCATGCGGAAGTTTTTGACATAAAGTCCGACCTCTTGATAATTGACGAGACCCATTTCGGTGCCAGAGCCGAAAAATATGGCAAGGTACTGGAAGGATTCGGATTAAGAAAATCAGAAGCTGCAATAGAAATAGCTGGTGAATTTGGTGATTTTATCAAGGATGGAGATGAGGAAACTGTAAAGAAGCTAGATACTAAAATACGCATTCACCTTTCAGGAACTCCGTATCGAATCTTGATGAGTGGCGAATTCAGCAAGGAGGACATCATTGCTTTCTGTCAGTTCTCTGACATTGTAGAAGAGCAGAAACGATGGGACGAGGAACATCTCCTTAATGATGAAGATAATAATGGCAAAGCAGTTAAAGAATGGGATAATCCATACTTTGGCTTCCCTCAAATGATTCGCTTTGCCTTCAATCCCAACGAGTCATCGCGTAAGCGAATTGAAGAACTACGTTCCGAAGGAAAATCGGCTTCCTTATCTGACCTGCTTAGACCGGCCTCCATACAGAAGAGTGGGGATGATGCTCATAAAAAGTTTATCTATGAGCAAGAAGTTCTTGATTTACTTAAAGTTATAGATGGATCCCAAGAGGATGAGAATATTTTAGGTTTTCTAGACTATGACAAAATCAAGGAGGGAAAGATGTGTCGACATATTGTATGCGTTCTTCCCTTCAGGGCATCCTGTGATGCGCTTGAGCACTTAATTTCATCTAATCGAAAGGTCTTTAAGAACTTATCATCATACGAAATAATCAATATCGCAGGAGTTGACAATGAGAATCTTTTCCCTGACACAGCATCGGTTAAAAGCCGTATAGCAGAACTTGAGCGCATCGGAAAGAAAACAATTACCCTCACTGTTAATAGGATGCTTACAGGCAGCACCGTTGAGCAATGGGATACGATGTTGTATCTAAAGAATACAACGTCCCCACAAGAATACGACCAAGCAATTTTCCGTTTGCAGAATCAGTATATTCAAACATACAAACCGGAAGGCTCGAACGAGGTTATTAAGTTCAACATGAAGCCACAAACCTTGCTGGTGGATTTTGATCCGGCGAGAATGTTCGAATTACAAGAACTTAGATCTCAGTTTTACAATATAAACACAGACAAAAAGGGCAATCTCAAGCTGGAGAAAAGACTTGCGAAAGAGCTTGAGATTTCTCCCATTATCGTTGTAAATAAGGATAAATTAGAAGAAGTTACGCCGACCAATATTCTGGATGCCATTCGTGAATATTCCAAAGACAAGAGTGTTCTGGATGAAGCCTGGGACATCCCCGTCGATATTGGGCTACTTGCAAATGATGATATTCAGAATGCTATTAAGGACTTGAATCCCATCGATTCTTCTAAGGGATTGGAATTCAAGCCAAACGAGGGCCCTGGCGATGATTTTGATGATCCTGGTGAAGGATCTAATGAATTGCCAAAAGCAGGCTCAGGTAATAATAGAACGGACACAGGTTCACACGAAGATAAATCCGATAACGGCAACTCTGAAATGAGTAAGAAGCTTTCTACTTATTACTCAATGATATTGTTCTTTGCTTTTTTGACGAAGTCAGAGGTTAAGTCTTTGGATGACATCATTAATGCTCTATACAGCGAACAGGAGCATATGCTCGATAACCGGAGGATAGCCAATAACCTTGGAATCAAGCTTTCGGTGTTAAGGATTATTCAGAGAAGAATGTATCCGTTCTACCTGAGTAAACTCGACTATAAGATTCAGAACATCAATTCATTGATGAGGGACGACTCGTTGCCGCCACTTGAAAGAGCTGAGAGGGCAATGAAGAAGTTTGGACGGTTATCCTTATCAGAAATCGTAACACCGCCGTTTTTGGCTGATGATATTGTAAGCTTATTACCCATAAACAAGTATCGTACAGAGAAGTTTCTTGATTTAGCATCCAAGCAAGGCGAATTCGCGTGTGCCTTGTACAAGAGATTTGGTGAAAGCGCTAAAGATAGTATCGTTTCCCTGCCAACATCTCGTATTTCCTATGAACTCACAAGGAAAATATATGAGATGATGGGAATGCCTGTCTGCAACGTAATAGACTCCTTTGTCACATATGACTTATTAACAGATACAAACAAAACCGAAATACTCAAAAACATGACATTTGATGCAATTGTCGGAAATCCGCCATATCAGTTGATGGATGGTGGTGCGCAGTCCAGTGCGAAACCAATTTATAATATTTTCGTTGATATTGTTAAAAGTCTTAATCCAGCATATTTTTCTATGATTACGCCAGCTCGATGGTACTCTGGTGGCAAGGGGTTAGATGACTTCCGCAATAGAATGCTCAATGATTCATCACTTAGAATACTTCATGATTATCCAGATGCGTCTGAATGTTTTACTAATGTTGAAATTAAAGGCGGAGTATGCTATTATTTATGGGATAGAGATAACCACGGGAAATGCAAGGTAATCTCTCATGAAAATGGTATAGTTACTTCTTCTGTAGAAAGGGCCCTACTGATTGAAGGTTGTGATGTATTTATTAGATACAATGAAGCGATATCTATTATTGATAAAATCAGATCAAAAAGTGAGCAAACTTTCGACACAGTTGTGAGCGCACGTAAGCCATTTGGATTACCGGGAAATTTTTCGGATTATAGAAAAACGAAGAATTCTAAGCATAATCTGAAGATCTATGCACAAAAAGCCATTGGTTATGTTGCTAAGGAACAATTATTGAAGGGATTCGAGAATATACCCAAGTGGAAAATATTTATGCCTGAAGCAATAGGATCTGGCCAAATGGGTTCTTATAAACTTAAGCCCATCCTTGGCGAGCCAAATACTGTCTCTACTGAAACATATGTCATGATATATCCCTCTGACAGTAAAGAGATATGTCAAAACGTTATTTCGTATATTAATACTAAGTTCTTCCATTTCTTGTTGAGCTTGAAGAAAATAACGCAGCATACGACAAGTAAGGAGTACATTTTTATTCCAATCCAGGATTTTACACACAGTTGGACTGATGACATGTTGTTTGCTAAATATGGGCTGAGTGATAACGAAATAAACTTTATTAACAATAAAATTAGTTTTTGATATGGGGTATCAACAGGATCGTGCGTTTACGGATTATATCCATAAAAACGTTGCCATTCCCAGGCTATACAGTCAAATAGGTTGGCAAGAATTACAAGTTCAAAAAGATCAACTCAATGGATTTGATGTCCAGAATGGGATTGACTACATGTTTATTGATCAGGCTCGGGATGTCTATACCGTACAAGAACGGTTTAGAGAATCAAAGTACTCTAATTATAACGACTTTACGATTCGTTATAGGCGAGATGGGAACTATCATTCTGATCGTGTTGAATCTGAGTATTATAAGATTAAAGCTCATTTCTTTACTTATGGTATTACTAACGGATCAAAAAACAGCCCAAATACCTGTACGGATTTTCTGAAAGTAGCTATTATTAATCTCGACAGGATTTATGAGCTAATTACGGATGGTAAAATTGTCATTAAAGACAATGGGGAAAAAACCTGTTATACCCTGAACACAACCTTCGTTTGCCCTGTGTGTTATAACAGAGATGGTTCTTCAAGTTTTGTCCCATTTGACATCCCCTTGCTATGCGAATTATTTGGTAGAGATGTAATCCTTTATCAAAGAGGATTCATACCTGAAATTGTGGTCATGCCCGACGAACTTCATTACTAGTGATAAACGGCGCCCTAGATTCTTTATAGTCTAGGGCTCGTTTTTTTGCCGCACTTTAGGCACTTGTACTCAGTTGATGTACAGATTTCAGAATAATTGAGCTCATGGATTAATTTCGATTTCTCTTGCTCCAGGGCATTCCCATTTAATTCTAATCCCGGCTTGAAGACATAAGTCACAATTTCATTCCCCTTGTTGCTCCAGTTCCCCACAACGTTGCCATCCAAAAGGACAACATTCCAGAAAGTCCCGCTGTTGTCGTGGGCATGATGACGGTAATCTGGATGCAGGGCAATATGACGGCTTATATAGCCGATAAGATACTCATCATACATCCGTGGATATTGCCAACCTTCTCTTCAAGGAGCAGAATCATCCTGCTTAGTCTTCCTTCTCAATCTTTTCCCAACTCCACACAAACTTGTATCCGGCGGCAGCTGCCATCTCTTCCATATCCTTCATGGAGCAGTTGTCGCGCACAAAGCGTGTGCTGATACCCTGGCGGGAGAGTCCGAGTCGGTCGGCAAGGTTTGCAATGGAAATCCCTTCCTGGAAGAGATACAGGAGTACGGGAGAGAGCCTCTGACCACGCTTGGGGCCGTACTGGATGGGCATTTTACGCTTATAATTTGGGCGTTTCTTCGGAGTTTTCGGGTCATGGGTAAAAGTATGTGTTTAGGCGTAGATATTCTGTAGCCTAAAGAGGAAGTATTTAACATCTGTAACCCCTCTGAGCTGTGCTCTGAAGGCCTTGATTTTTGCATTGAAGGACTCTGCGG
>Ga0247611_10011466_pt1 | contig 10226 bp, 10 predicted proteins | sample 177DNAGHGhighgp2_FD_192422 | JGI IMG/M metagenome (GOLD analysis project Ga0247611, IMG submission 192422) | Sheep rumen microbial communities from Palmerston North, Manawatu-Wanganui, New Zealand - 1770 DNA GHGhigh gp2 | ecosystem: Host-associated > Mammals > Digestive system > Stomach > Rumen... | reverse complement strand
TGCGCGTCGGGCATCAGCGCACCCGCTACGGCGACGGGCAGCCGCATGGCCGTGTCCATCTGCCGGAAGGCCAGCGGGTCGATGAGGTCGCGTCCGAACACGGAGTAGGGGAGGGGATTCTCCCGCAACTCGTGATAGTGCACGGTCGTCTCTTCCGGCGACAGCAGTTCCGCCAACGCCCGCCAGCGCGGGTTTTGGTGTTGTTTGTATTGTTCGGGGTGCGCGACGAAGTCCTGTAGCAGCGACAAGATCTGTTCGGAGGAGAGGTGTTTGCCCTCTTGTTTCACGAACTCCAACATCCGGCTGCGGAGCACATTGTCGGTGACCCCCATTTTGGTAAGTTCTTTCTTTAAATTGCCCATTTTTTCTTGTTTTTAGCTATTGGCTGTTGGCTTTTGGCTTTTGGCTTTTGGCTTTTGGCTTTTGGCTGTTCACTGGCGAGGAACTAATGACCATAACTATGACCATAACCATAACTATGACTATGACTTTTGAGCATTGAACTCTAACTATTGAACCTTGACCCTTGACCCTTGAACCTTGACCCTTGAACCTTGACCCTTGAACCAAGCCAGCCTAAAAATTGACACGGAAATGCCATTCCGCATCGGTTAATAAAAATAAAACGTGAAAACGGCGGACACGTTCAATGTTCGCCACAATATCTGTAACAGCTTGATACAGAATTGTTCTTATCGGATGTTGTCAATCTTTATTCGCATCGTTGCGCTCCTTTCTTCTTGAAATCAGGGGTTCAACTTTTGGGCGGCAAAGATACGATTTTTTGTGAATGGTAAATGGTGAATGGTGATTAGTGATTTGTGAGCAGTGAACTGGTTCATGAACGCGAGGTTTTGCAGATTTTGCTACTTTTGCATTTTCAAAACCAAACAACTGAAGAATATGAGAGTGGAACCGTATGTCCCTGATCCTAAGAACGATGTGTTTTTGAATAGCTACGAAAACGAGATTCCGTTGGCGTGCAATGTCATCTATTATGTGGAAAGCGCGGAAAACGAGCCGTTGAATGCAGCCATGCGCGATTTGGCGAAGCGAGATGTCAAGCTGTTGGATGATGCAAAAATACAGCCCTATCCGTTTCGGCTGCAGTATGTTGCGCAGTCCGATCTGGATGAAGAAACCCTTCGCGCAGCCTTGATACCCGAATATGGCGAAACGCTGTCGGAGGAAACCGTCGGCAACTTCCGTCGCTGTTTGTCGGACGCTCAGGGCGGAACGCTGGTGGCCCGCTGTCTGCCGACATTCTCCTATGGCGACTTCTTTGAGGATGACCACACCGTCTGCACGTTCCCCGGATTCCGTCTCACCGCCCCAGAGAAAGCTGCAGGGAAAGTTGCGTGGTTCGCCCAGAAGACCGCCGAACGGAACTTCTATCGTCTGACCGGCGAATCCTACCAAGACTATATCAATCCTCCGGCGCGTGCTCGGGAATCCCGGTCGGGATACGGGGGATTTGGAATGGGGTTTATCACTCGGGAAAAGTCCAAGCAGGAAATTACCGAAGATATGCAACGTCGAGCCGAAGCATTGTCGGACTGGATTGTCAAGAACATCCAAGATGACAAAGAGGCCATCTCCGTTTTGGACATGGTGCGGAAACAGTTGCGCAACAAGGGCAAATTGAAGGAACCGTGCAAGATTAAAGTCGAAGACAAGCACATCTATTATCTGATGTTTCCCAAAAACGAGTTGAAAAAGTTGTCAATTGGGCGGGGCGCCATTCCCAGGATGCTGTACGTTTTCTACCTGATTCAGATCAAGCGTGCGGCAAAGGATGCCCGCCAGCCAAGGAATATTGCGCAAGTGAATCTCGTGGATTATAAAGACGATTTGTTGTACATTTACAGGAATATCGGTTCCAACTGGGATGCTGACATTCACAGCATCGAGTCGGTATGGGACAAAACCACTGGCACTTTCTCGAGTGCCTTGTGGTCCATTCGCAACTGTTTCGAAGACATTTTTGATGTAAACAGTCTGCTGCCCAAGTGTTACACCATAGAGATTGTGGACGAGGACAAGATGGGCAGAAGTTTGTACGGCATCCAGCTTGACCCTGACGACATCGAGTTGGGGTATCCTTACGACAGGATGGTGTAAGACGGCCTTTCCCTGCTACTAGCAGAAATCAACCCCCTGTCCGTTGATTTCCGACCTTTGCGGCGTCAAATTCAAACAAATAGTATCATGAGAGATAACAAGAATTTCAACGCCCTCAAGACCTTGACAGAGGTCGCCAAACTTATGGAGAACTCCACCGACAGGATGATCCGGCTTTACGATCCCGAGTTCACGGCTTCCGGGAATGCCGACGAGCGCTCCAGACGGAAACCGGACAACCAGCTCATCAGCGCGATGGAACCGCAACTGCGCGAACAAGTGGACCAGCTCGGCCGCTTCCTGAAAACTACCCCGCTGGAAACCCTGCTCTTCGTGGCGGTCTTCGCCATCCAGCTGATTAGCAACAACAGTGTCGACACCCGCGACATCAGCCGCTACCTCGACATCAACGGGCTGGACTTCCTGCCGCTGAAGCCCGTGCTGCATTCACTGCTGAAAAAACGCCTGATCCGCGTGGTGAACCGCCGGCGCAGCACCAACGACTATCTCGTGGCCGATGTCGTGGAGCACTCGCTCCTCCTAAACAAACCGGTGAAACGGATGAAAGCGCAGGAGATGGACCAGTTCCAGTTCTGCAACCTCGTCTCCGGACTTATCGAGTGCCGCAGCAACGAGGACTTTGACACGCGTGAACTCTTCATCCAGGTGGAAAGGGAAGAGGAAGCCAACCCTAACATCAAATTAGTGAAAGAGTTGAAGAAACTTTCGCTCGACATTGAGGACAGAACCCTCTTTTATGAAATCTGCGACGATTTCGTCCGCGACCGCCGGCGCAACACGGGGGTGGAATGTACCTTGAACGACATCTACGACAATCTGCGCCATCGTTTCGACATTGCCAAGAACATCATGAGCCAAAGCCATCCGCTCATGCAGTCAGAGCTGGCGGAACTGCTTCCCGCCAAATTCCTCGCCGAAGCGGAGATTACGTTGACCGAAAAGGGCAAACGGCTGCTGTTGGACGAGGACTACGACCTGTTCTGCGGCAAGGGTGGTACCGACAAACGGCTGACCACACCCGACAAAATCCCCGCCCGCGAGCTCTTTTTCAGCGAGGAGCTGTCGGCGGACCTCGACTTCGTGAAGGAGAGTCTGCAGGAGGAGAAATTCGTGGAGCTGCAGAAGCGGTTGGAGGAGAACGCGCTGCCCAAGGGCGTGGCCATGCTCTTCCACGGGCTGCCCGGCACCGGCAAGACCGCCGCGGTCGATATGATTGCCAAGGCCACAGGCCGCAGTGTCTATCACGTGGATATCGCCGCCTCCAAGACCTGCTGGTTCGGCGAGAGCGAGAAGCTCTTCAAGCGGATCTTCACCGACTACCGCCGTATGTGCGAGACCGAGGAGCGCAAGCCCATTCTGCTGTTCAACGAAGCCGACGCGCTCTTCAGCAAGCGCCGCGATGTGGATTCCGGCAGCTGCGCCCAGACCGAGAACGCCCTGCAGAACATCCTGTTGGAGGAGATGGAGACACTGGACGGCATCCTCATCGCCACCACCAACCTGTGCGACAACTTCGACAGTGCCTTCGAGCGCCGCTTCCTCTTCAAGGTGAAGTTCGGGCAGCCCAACACGGAGGCGAAGAAGTCCATCTGGAAAAGCAAACTCCCGTGGCTCACGGAAGGGCAGTGCGACCGGTTGGCGGCGAAATACGACCTCTCGGGCGGCGAGATCGACAACATCGTGCGCAAGAGCATGATGGAGGAGGTGCTGAGCGGCAACCGTCCCGACGTGGCGATGTTGGAGGCTTGGTGCCGCGGCGAGAAGCTGACGCGGAAGAGCGGGAATGCGATTGGGTTTGCGTGTTGAGGATTCGTTTGCCGCTGTGTGCGGTACGCACGCCAAGAAAGCCCTCTTCATAGACATGGACATGTGCTGGTCAACTTCCAATCGGGCATTGACCAATTGAACGAAACGGAAAAGTACTTGGAATGTATATATGTTTTTTGTAATTTTGCAGCCTGAACAGTTATAGGATATGGAAAAAATCGAAGCAAAAGAAGTAGATAATAAAAACAAATTTGTTGACTTGGGGTTGCCAAGTGGCACATTGTGGGCGACTTGTAATGTTGGAGCATACAGTGCCGGAAATTACGGCGATTATTTTGCATGGGGTGAGATCCAGCCGAAAAAATACTACAGTTGGGGAACCTATAAGTGGTGCAATAAAGCATGGAACAAACTGACAAAATACTGTGACAAAACAGGTTATGGCGACAAGGGGTTCGCGGATAATTTAACAACCTTGGAAGCCTGTGATGATGCCGCAACAGCCAACTTGGGCAATGGATGGAGAACACCCTCTCAAACGGAAATACAGGAATTGATAGACAATTGCAGGTGCGGGTGGAGGAAACTGAACCGAACAATTGGCCTTTTGTTTACGGGGCCTAATGGCAATAGTATTTTTTTACCTGCGGGCGGAACCCGTTGGGCTGGTGGTCGCTACGGTGTAGGTGAGCACATGAGCTACTTGACAAATTCGCTTTGTTCACAAGCAGGAAATCCTTCATGTGCACGTGTATGGCGCTTTGGTATCTCAGAGCCAAAACCGACAGTATGCTCTTTTAACAAACGTTATAATGGGTGTCTTGTACGTCCCGTTTATTCCCCCGAAGACTAAGCCGCCTCCTGCAAGAAGATTTATTGGGTGAAAGACCCACCATTATTTTGCAAGAACTGCTTCCCTGTTTTCTGCTAATAGCAGAATTTTATTTTGTATTTATCGTCGTTGTATTTTTGCCGCATAATTAAAAACATACGACAATGAACATCCTATACCTGCACGGTTACGGCTCGTCAGGGCAGAGCAGCACCGTGGAATACCTGAAAAAGTCCCTGCCAGATTACTATCACATCGAAGCCCCCGACATTCCCGTCGATCCGGCGGAGGCGCTGCCGTTCCTCAAAAGCCTTTGCGAAGAGGAGCGCTTCAGCGTCATCATCGGCACCAGCATGGGCGGCATGTACGCCCACCAGCTGCCCGCCGACTTCGTGCGCATCTGCGTCAACCCGGCGCTCCACCTCTCTGAAATCACCGATGTGATGAAAGTGGGCACCTTCGACTTCTTCCAGCCCCGCAAGGACGGACAAACCCAGTACACCATCACGGAGGAGATTATCCGGCACTACCGCGAGATGGAGGCGCACCAGTTCGATGGCTGGAAGGCGGATGCCCCCGAGAACGTCCTCTGTATAGGGTTGTTTGGCACACGGGACACCACGGTGAACTGCCGCGAGGAGTTCGCCCGTTACTATCCCAACGTACAGACCTTTGAGGGCGGACATCGGATGAACCAGAAGGTGGTGAAGAACGTGGTGTTGCCCATCATACGGCGGATTGAGGCAAATAGTATCATTCCCCGCACAGCAGGTGCGGGCGACCCCAATTTCCCATTCAGTTAAACAGAGAAAATATCACATCAGTAATAATTGAAAATATGAAACACGAAATCATTGAAATAGACAAAACATCCGAACTATTCCCGCGGTCGCTGATAGAAATTGGCGACGACTGTCCAGAAAAACTCTACCTGATGGGCAACGTGGAATTGTTGAAGGCGGAGAAGAATGTGGCCATCATCGGGGCGCGGGCCGCCGACCGTAACGGCTGCTCCAAAGCGTATAGTTTGGCCGTGGATTTCACCAAGAAGGGCTATGTGGTAGTGTCGGGGTTAGCGTTGGGCTGCGACAGTTCCGCCCATCGTGGCTGCCTCGACGCTATGGGTAAAACCATCGCCGTCGTCGGGTCGGGACTGGATATTGTGCATCCGCGGGAGAATATCCTGCTACAGGAGCGAATTCTGCAACGGCAAGGACTTGTGCTCAGCGAGCAGCCGTTGGGCGCCAAAGCATCGCCGAAGACATTGGTACGGCGCAACCGTCTGCAGGCTGCCCTCAGCCAGATAGTCGTAGTGGCGCAGTGTCCGGCCAAGAGCGGCACGCTCTACACGGTGGAGTTCGCCCGCCAATACGGAAAGGAGGTTTTCGCCGCGCAGTTCAAGTACCACAACGAGTTCACTGGTGGCAACGACTACCTGCTGCGAGAAGGTATTGCGAAGGGGATTTGAAGGGATTTTGCACTATAAAAAAGATTGTTATGAAAACCGTTTTTGAATTAATAAGGATTTACACCAACAGCAAAACGCGCTATCCACTTCGGAAAAGTCAGATAAACACGATGGGGTTGTTTTCAACTTTAGCCAAAGCGGAAGCACAAATGATTCAAGACGCAGAAGGATACCAAGAGAGTGAACAGGAACGCCTGAGAGATATTGCGGAGAAGGAAGAATACCGTAACGACGAGAAACGGTTCGGGCACGACGTCGTGCTGGCGTACAGAATCACGGAATACAAACTTGACACAGAGGTGTGGAAATGTAGCAGTACCCAGTCAGTGCGCACCTACACCGCCGACGGGAAGCCCAACGACGAATCTCTGCTGGATTACCAATGCGAACGCCATTTCAAGGGCCGCACCCCCGAGCAGATTCGCTTCCGGCCTGGCGACATCGTGGAGGTGATTGACGAATGGGGAGCGGAGCTCTGTGTGGTAGGACACGCACAGCCCACTATGGAGGACTACGCCGGTTTTCGTAAACGTTGCTGGGAAGATTGCATGAAGGATTGCCAAAAGTCATGTCGCGACAAAAGCGTTGAAGTCAAGGAGGAAAATTGCATTTTCCATTGGGACTACAGCGACGACTGCTACTTGGTTTACTCCTTAGGCGAGGGCGACACCCACTTCCACCCCGAATCGCCGAAGGTGTTCCGTCCCACCAAGCCGGTGCCGAAAGCGTTGCGGGAGAAACTGAAAGCGAAATACGAGGAAATGCTACGGCTTTATGGAGCAAACTGAACTCGTTCGCCAGCAAAAACCCGTCATGGTTGTAAAGAATAATTCCGATTGATGATGAACGAGAAAGAAAACGAACAAAATCGTATTACCGAATCTGAATTGGTTGAAACACTTCAGAATCTCAACAAATACAGAGAAAAAATCGCACAAATGAAGCCCGAGGATTTCAAGCCGACAGGCGAATACTTCCAAATAGAGGGAACCACATTCCAGCTGAAAATGTCCCCTGAAGCCACCCGTGGGGACTTGCTATACTTACTTTCGTACATAAGGGATCTTGTGAAAAGGAAACTGCGAACAGTGTCGTCAGAAGAAGATGATAAACCAAAAGAAAAAAACATCAAAGCTATGGATAAAGAAAAAGTCAAAGACTATCTGTGGAACTACTTCTTCCCCATCACCTCCGCCTCGGAAGAAGAACGACGACTGGTGTGTGGGAAGCTGAAAATAAAAGTTTTCCTGTTTTTGCCGTGTAAATGCAGTTTAACAAAATAATTTTGCCCAAATGGAATCAGATGCACAGAAAAAATTAGATGTTAAGAAGTCGGAGGAGATGGAAAGTGGCGGCAACCTCCAAGAATCGCATGACGACGAAGTGTCTAAGCCGTGGAACGGCGTGTTTTACACCGAAGGCGATGATGAACCCATTATTGTTGATTCAAAGATCAGAACTATGGGGGATTTGGAACGTTTGGTGGATGAGTCAATGGTTAAAAACCAAATGGTGGAAGAACTGCTGGAATGGCTTGCTGTGCGCACACAGGGGAATGTTGACCTTGCGGCCACGCTGTTGAAAAAGGGGTTGCGGAGGTTAAGCAACAAAAACAAACAGAAGGATCCGTGCCGTATTATCGTGAAAGAGGACGGCATCTTTGTCGAACTTCCCGACCAAAAAACTCAAAAAGTGACATTCGGGCGGGGAAACTTGTCGAAAACGCTGTATGTCTTTTTCCTTCGCCAGATTATGCGAGCTACGAAGGACAACACGATCCCGCGCTGTCTCTCGCAATTTGAGATGGGGGATTACAAGGAGGAGTTGATGTTCATTTACCAAAACGTCAGCGGCAAGCACGGGGACACCAAGGAGGTGGAATCCTGGTTGGAGAAGGGCACGGTGTCCAACAACTTCGCAAACGCCACCGCCTCCGTCCGGAAGTATTTCGACAAGCTTTTCGACAACTATGTCATCAAGTACAAATGGGAGAAATGCTACAGTATTGAAATCATGGGGACTGACCGTCGCGGCAACCCCCGCTACGGCATAAAACTCACCCCTGACGATTTCGTGCTGAAGTGGCCGTTTGAGGTGTGAAGACCGGCGAAACGGGATCTCCGGCTCGCAAGGGTAGGGGGCGGAGCACAACACGGTGCATACGAGAGAGCCTTCCTCGAAGGCGTGCGCTGGGCGGACGCGCATCCGGTCAAGAAATAAGGGTGATGTGTTTCGATTTTTTTGCTATTTTTGCACTTTCAAAAGAATTATCAACGCAAAACTGTAAATATCAGATAAATAGAGTAATTAACATAGTATAAACCATAGCGTTAACTATTATTCGCGTTCAAAGAAAATTATGGCGGAACTGATAAAGTAGCAGCCCTCACAAAAACATCGTCATATACACGGGAACGTAAACCACGTCGCCATTGCGGTTTCGCCCCATCGCTGTTTTCATTCCCAAATCCGATCCGGAAAATTTACTATTCAAAGTTTAATTGTTAAATTAAAGGTTGCAATATATTGATTGACAGCAAGGAATAAAAAAACGCCAATCCCTTGACAAATTCAAATATTCGATGTATCTTTGCCACCGAATTATTACAGTGTTATGAGCAAGAAATCTATAAGATTCTACAATGACCACGTGGTTCGTGCGGTTTGGGATGAGGAGAACTCCAAATGGTGGTTCTCGGCCACGGACATCGTGCGCGCCATTAACGACGAGGAAGACTACACGAAAGGCCGCAACTATTGGAAATACCTGAAAGGCAAGATGGCCAAAGATGGTGTCCAACTGGTTAGTGTCACTAACCACTTCTAATTCATGGCCCCTGACGGGAAGCAGCGCAACGCTGACGCGCCATAAACGATTATCTGGAAGCCATGCGACGGAGTGTGACGGATGCCGAACCCATCAAAACCTTGCTGAAAGGGGCAATGACCGACAAGATCGACGACCGTGAAATCTTCATGAAAGGTATTGACTATTCTTATTACTACGAGCAGGAGGAATAATAACAGAAAGAAGAATTATGACAAACCTATCCTATCTCGACCGTAAAAAACAATTGGTGTCCGTGTTCAACGACACCCTGCAGCGGATTGGCAGCAGCCAGGAGTTGCAAGCCGCTGTCAGCCAAAGCATCGCCTCACAGCAATATATTGGCGATGCCGACAAGATAGACCTTCCCGCACCCCCATATACCGAAAAGGCCCGGGTGGTGATAAGCCGGCTGCGCTCTTTCGAGGCGGCGGCAAGATACCCCGGACAAAAGGTGACCGTGCTGAACTTCGCCTCCTCCACCTCTCCCGGCGGTGGGGTGGAGAACGGTGCTTCGGCGCAGGAGGAGTGCCTCTGCCGCGTGTCAACCCTCTACCCTTGCCTCAAAACCCGGATGGCGTGGGAGAAATTCTACGCCCCGCACCGTGCCGCCCATAACCCTCTTCACAACGACGATATTATCTACACCCAAGACGTGGTGGTGCTGAAAGACGACGACTACAATCTCCTGCCCTCTCCGTTCCACGTAGATGTGATTACTTGTGCCGCGCCAAATCTGCGGGACATCCCTTCCAACCGATACAATAGGCATGACGGCGAGGCAGTGCATATCAGTCCGGAAAAACTTTTGGAGTTGCACGTGAAACGCGCCCGCAAAATCCTTTCCGCTGCCGCCGCGAACGGGGCTGAGGTGCTGATTCTCGGCGCGTTCGGCTGCGGCGCGTTCCGCAACGACCCCGCAGTCGTGGCCGCCGCCTACCAACAGGCATTGCCACAATTCTTGAACCACTTCAAAACCATCGAGTTTGCCGTCTATTGCCGCCCGGGTGACAGCCGCAACTATGATGCTTTCACGATAATCCGCAATGGCTGACAATTTTTTGTTGCCGTGAGGGTGTGTCAAAAGTGGCGCGCCCTCTTTTTTTTGCAAAAAAAGCCCTAACATTGGCGGGTTAGGGCTTTGCCGTGTCAAAGATTTTTGTATCTTTGCACCATAACTAAAGAGATGG
>Ga0247611_10011465_pt1 | contig 10227 bp, 10 predicted proteins | sample 177DNAGHGhighgp2_FD_192422 | JGI IMG/M metagenome (GOLD analysis project Ga0247611, IMG submission 192422) | Sheep rumen microbial communities from Palmerston North, Manawatu-Wanganui, New Zealand - 1770 DNA GHGhigh gp2 | ecosystem: Host-associated > Mammals > Digestive system > Stomach > Rumen... | reverse complement strand
AAAAGATAATCACATACCCTCATTTAAGCAGATCATTGTAATGAATCAAGCAATAATCATAATGTATCATCCCAAAAGAAAAGTATCATTCATGATATAACAAAAAAACAAATAAAATACTTGATTACTGCATTCTATTTGCTACTATATAGATGTATAGAAAAAGCAGTAATCAGTCCCCACTGGTTGCTTTTTCTTTATAGAAAAGATTATCAGTATTTCAATTCAGATTTATTTTGATTAGTTTTCCTAGTTCCTTTCGTTAGGTAGAAAATTCTAAGCGATATAAAAAATGCTGAGCAGTTAGTTGCCCAGCTTTTGTTTTTAGTTAGATTTTTATTCAGATTTTTTTTGAAGAAAAATTCCCCACTTTTAATTTTTTGATTATAATGCCACCGAGAATGAAAGAGAAATCTTTTGTTTCTAGTAAGTTTTGAGAGGTCTTCACTAGAGAGAGCCACTGAAACCCGATATACTTGAAAAGTTAAAACTTTCAGGGAAACAGTAAATTACATTCAGCTGAGTAATGCTCTATCTCATATCCTCAATAGTGTAGGTACAAACTTATGAGTTGTGCTTGATTTTGGCATACAAATAAGTAAAAAATTTTTAAGCCTATACTAGAGAGGTTTTGAGGAGAGACTAAACCCTCAACCTTGAAAGTTTAAGTAAGATAGTGTGAAGTTGTAAAGTGTGAGTGTATGATAGAGTATAGGTTATTGAATATATGGTATCTATCTATCAAGGATATTTACATAAAACTTCTCAAAAAAGAGTCCGAAATTTGAAAAAGTTTCAGACTTTTTTTATTTTCTAAAAATCTCTTGCAATATTTATTTTTTATGAGTATAATTAGCTGTTTATTTTTTTAGACTAAACATCATGAAGAAGACTTACATTTTTATAGCAACTATAATTATTTGTTGCTTATTCCTTTGAATAGGATTTTATGCAGGATGGAGTAGTAAGACAGTAACTACCCCTACAGGAGAAAATAAATCTGATTCTCTATTTGATAAACAGACTAAGTGTGCCTCATATTATGAAACATACAAGGATAAATTATCTTATGTAAATGATTCTAAAACTTCATCTATAGATAGTCTATCTGTATCTTATAGTCCATCATTAGATAACTGTGTAGCATCATGGATTATTGTTATGGATTTCTGAGATAATAGTATGTATGAATTTAATATAGTAAATGCTTCTAGAGGAGATCAGACTCTTTATAAATGTTATGGAGATCCTGCGAAGCTAGATGATAAGTGTGACATAAAAGCATGGAGAGATTATCTTTACAATTTAACTTATTCAGATATAGATTATTAGAATATAAAAAAGAGGGGATAGCCCTCTTTTTTTATTCTTCCATCTCCATGCCATCTTCTAGCCTAGATGCTATTGCTTGTAGTCTACTAATATCTGCTGATGTTAGAGTATCTCAGTTCATTAGTTTACTTGCTATAGCTGGCTCTCGTTGTATTAGTTTTACAAAGTTCTTAGGTGTGGCTAGTATTCCAACTGCTGTGAATCATATAGCTGCTGGTATATTACCACTAAATAAAGACTTTATTCATAAAGCGATTCCTCATCATTTATAGTATTGTCATACTGAGTTTTTAGTAAGTTTTTCTACAGTCAATGCAGCATCTAATGCTTTCAAATCCTGAGTAATTCATGGGGCTATTTTTTCTAATCTTTCTAACCTCGCCTCATTTCATGCTTTAGTTAAATTCCTAATCTTACTCCTAGCATTATCTTTTATCGTACCATCAGAATTAAATCGATCTTTTTTCATCTGCCTTACTTCTTCTATTAGTGGCTGATATTTTGTATCTAATTCTTCTAGTCAAGGTACATATTGCTTAGCTCTAGCATCTACACTTCTTCTCATTTGTTTTATTAAGTCTTCTGCATCCATATCTACTTTACTTTTATCTGTAGCTTTTCATTCCCAATTTATCTTATCATCAATTTTTCTTCTTTGATCTAATGCTGTTCATGCATCCACATTTTTTGCATCCTCTATATTTTTCAGAGTTTCCCAAGCATCTTGTATAGCTTTTTGTTGAGTAGGATTATATTCACTTAATTTATCAAACTGTAAATTTCAGTCAGCATCTATAGTTATTTTTCATTTTTTTAATAACTTCTGTAGATTTTTATCATTTGTTATTCACTCAGTATTAACTACTTTTTCAGTGTTCTGAGTTAGCTTATCATATTCTGCCCCCATCTCTGTTTTTTCTAATGCTTTATCGCTGAGCTTTTCTTGTACAGTATCGTATATCGTTTCAGTATTTTTCTTTCAGCTTATATAGTCATTTACTAAATCCTTATTTTCTTTAATAAAAGTTCTATCCTCTTTATCTATTCCTACCATCTTATTTATTAGTTCATCTACAAAGTTACTATTTACTACAGCTTTATAAGCATCTTTAGCAGCTTCAGTCATCTTACCTAAGTCGCTTTCAGTTTGTAATACTTTGTTTGCAGCTCACAATACACCTTTATTTCATAATGTACTATCCATTACTCAGTATAGTCATTTTGTTTTTATTGTCTTTAAGTCAGGATTATATCATTCCTTAAAGCCTCCATTTACTAATCATGCATCTGTATTCTTCCAGTCTTGAGCAAAATTCTTAGATATTGTCAAGTCTCATCCATGCAATAATCTGTCTGCTAATACATCGTTGGCACTTCAGATTTGTGGTATTTTACTCGCATTAGTTATAAGACTTTGATTTCATGTAATTTTTCATGCTACATTCATCCCACCTCTTACTAAATTAGTTCCTAATTCAGCTACAGCTAATATATCATCTGCTACTCATACAGGATCAGTATTCATTGCTCTAGCAAAAGCATCCCAACTACCATATCTATCTAGTATAGCTTGATGTCATTCTTTTGTTAAAGCTATCTTATACAGTCATTTCATAGTATCATAAGGATTACTCATACCTCTTACTGTAGCCGTAAATGTTTTTAATGCACTAGATGGAATATTACCGAAGAATTGAATTACATTAGGATTAGTTTCTCATTTTAATATATCATCTGCTCAGATTAGACTTTCTCATAGATTAGCTTTTTGAGATACAAGCCATTCCATAAAATCTTTATCGTTATAGTCATAACTTATATTTCATTTTATACCATTCCATAGTTGCTCTACTATTGTATCTCCTTGTACTCTACCCACTCTCCAGTCTTTATCTTTAAGAAGTTTCTCGTATTGTTTTCTATATTGAGCCACTTCTTCCTTAGACATATTTTGTATTTTGTTCGCTAAGTTGTTTGCTGCTTTTTCTCATGTCACAGTAAACTTATCTGCAAATTTATTAGCTGCCTCATCTATTTTCTCTGCTCATAATCATACTAAGTTAGTTTTGTTTGTGACATCTTCTACTTTCTCCCATTTGCTCATACTGCCCCAAGATTTATCTGTAGTATCTCATGCTTGGTTTATTAAGTCTTTAGTACCTCATCTCTGAGTCTTTAGTCATGTCTCATACAATATAGATTCATCTCCACTATCTAAGTAAGCATTGAGTTTATCCATACCAATACCCCTATAATCCATCTCTTGCATAAACATTTGCATTACAGTATTTTCATCTGTATTAGCTTTCAGATTTCTTGCATCTTTTACCAAGTCTACTAAAGCTGACTGCCTACAAGCACTTTGGTCAAATTTACATTCTCTTGGATCTGTTTTACTCAAGCTATTCCTATATCTTTCATTCTCCATAGCAGTCCTACTATCATTAAATTTTTCTGCTTCTATTGCTTGTATCATAGCTTGATATATTTTCTGTTGCTCTTGCTTTTTCTCTGCTCATGTTAGATTAGCTGTATATTTCTCTATGTTTGCTATCTGTTGCTGGTTTAGTCATGGGAATTTCTGCTGTTTAGTAGTCTTAGTTTGAGCTGGATTTTGGAATCAGTTATTATTCCATCATCCTGTCCCTATTCAAAATCATGTTCCAAATCAGCTATTAAATCATGTAGAGAACATATTATTTACTGGCATAATATATTATCATAAATATATAAAATTATAATTTACTGTTTATCATTTGACTTATAAAGTCTGAGCTATATCCACCATAGCTTGCATTTCATCCGATGCTTGAATAACTTGTATTAGTATTCATAGCAGAAGAGTATATATCAGATATTACATCTTGTGGTCATGTTACACTTTGTCCCCCTTTTAATTTACTTATAATACCATCTAACTCTTTCGCCCAGTCTGTAGGATAATAAACACTAGGGATACTTGCAGCTTTCATCTGAGATACTGCCTCATCATATACTAATTTATATGCTTGTTTTTTTGCTTCTAATACTTTTACAGTAACATCTATAAAATTCTGTCTCTGTTCAGGAGTTAATCTCTCTCAGTTCGCTAATTTGCTAAACCATGTTTGTACTTGTCATCATAATCACATAGTAGAGGCAGCCATTTCAAATTCTCATTCTCTAACTACCGATCTTGGATCTTGAGACCTCATAAACATATATATTGAAGCCAAATCTCATGCTCAGTTTGCTTCATTTACTGCAGCTGATAATCATAAGAATTGCTCAGTAGCTGTCTGGAAATTCTTTACTATTTCATTTTGTCTAAATGAATTTAGTATAGTATTTTTCTCTGCTCTTTGGTCATCTGGCAAATAATATTCCATATTCTGATTTAATGCTTCATTTATTTCATCTTCACTAAATCATGCTTTAACTAACTGGTCTATCGTTTCTGGCACTTTAGAATTAACTATTTGTCAATTTCTTAAAGCTGTTAGTGTTAATCTATCTACTGGTGTTGTCTGTGTACTATCTGCTGTACTTGAAGTTCTAGGTGACTGGCTTGGATCAAAGAATCACTTACAGCTTGAACTACCGTACCTTATATATCTCTTTTTTATTATTCATGGATTTTTTAAATCTCAGTTGCTATCTAATACCCAAAATCCATTCGCATCTGTATCTACTACTATTCATACATGACCATAATTCTTTCAGTCTGTGTAATGGTTGTAATCAAATACTGCTATAGTTCAGACTTTAGCTGTATCACTATTACACCAGCTAGCCCTAGTCTGTGCATCTTCTGTACCAAAGTATCTACCTACTCAGATTTTCTCTAAGTAGTCGTTTACAAATTTGGCACATTGTCAGCCTTTCTTTCATTCTTGATATTTTGGATCATTTATAAAATCTGCTAATGTGTAGTAAGAGTGACTTTGTGGAGATGTATCAAATACCTTACTATCTACCATATCGTATGGTTTTACTGCCCCCACCTTACCTCAGTATTTTTCATTAAATTCTTTAGCTGTCATTTGCTGTCAGTTATATACTACATAATCTACTCCATCTATTGTATAGCTATCTGTAATTCAGCTATCTATATATTGATAAGATATACTTCAGTTAGGATTTGTAGTCATTATTACACTTCTTCAGTTTATAGTTCCTATACTTTGCTTTGATAGCATTCCATAGTCTGAAGCTACCTTTTGCTTATATTCAGCCTTATTTTGAAGTGGTTTAATAAAATTCTCACTCATAGCTTGAGCTACACTTATTCCTTTCTTTTTAGCATAAGCGATTATATCATCTACTGCTTGAGCTTGGCTTCTTTGGATAATGTCTCCATAGTTTTTATAATAATCTGATAGAGCATTATTCAGATTAGCTTTTAATTGATTTTCATCTTCTACAGATAAGTCAGTTAGCTCTTGCTGTAATTGATTCTTCATCTTTGCAGTAGCATAAGCATTATACCTATTCAAATCATTTAATTTTGACTGATTAAGTAAGCTCAAATCGTTTTGAATACTTGCAGTCTGTAATTGTAATTGTGCTTGCTGTTCTGGAGTTCTATAGCTAGCGGTACTCATAGCAAATCCTAATCCTTGTAATCTCTGATTCCATATCCTTTGGTCTTCCTGTGCTTGCATTGCTAAAGCCTGTGCTGACTGATTAGCTATTGCTAAGTTTGAGTTTCTACCATTCAATAAAGTAGTATAAGAGTTCTGTAAATCTACTTCTCTTTGTTGGTATGGTGCAAGAGCTTTATTCATTCTAGCTGCTGCTAGAGCATCACTTACAGTTCATCATGTACTAGCTGAATATCTATTCATAATAGACTCCATCTTTGAGTGGTTTTGGTCTAGTTGGTTTTGATATGATTTCAGTTTCTCACTATCAGAGAATACTCCTAGTCTTTCTGCCATATCGTACCAATTATCATAAATCTGATATGGATCTCATGGCTCTAATCCTAATTTAGTAAGTAGTGTATTAAATAGTTCAGCATTATCTGTTGGATCTGCAGGAGTAGCTAAGTTAGCAATTCTTAGATTTATATCATCTAGCTGTTTTTGTTGCCATTCTTTATATGCTTCAGGAGAATATTCTTTGATATAATTAAGTTGGTCTGGAGTAATATCAGCATCATTCATTCAGCTTTTTATTCCATCTGCTGTATTGTACTTCTCAGCCACATTCATGTCTTCCTTTTTCTTCCAGTAAGAGTCTAATACTGCTTTCTGTTGGTCGCTTCTTTCGTTATAGTGGAACATATTATTATAAGTATTCCTATCTTGGAAATACTCTCTATTAGTCTGCCAATAAGCATTCAGATTATCTGTTATTTCTCTAGTTCTAGCATCAGAATCTAATTGATAATCAGGTAAGCCAGTCTGCTGTGCTGTTCATTCCTTTACTACTACTTTACCATCAGACTGTTTAAACATATCTGTATCTAGTTTCTCTTCTGGATCATAATTATAAGTCTGATTATTTTGGTTATTATTCTGACTTTCAGTCTTTTGTACTGTTGGAGTATCAAAATTAGTCTGATTTTGTCAGTTAGTACCGTTACCATTATTAAAATTAGAGCTGTTATTATTGCTCTGTTGGTTGTTGTTCATCTCTTGCTTATATTGTTGCATATATTGATTACCTATGCTGTTCTCATTGCCTTTACTTAATGCATTATTATATCGCTGTTTTTTATCATCATCAAGAGATTCGTAGTTTTTTTTTCGCTGGTCATAATCCATAGCCATTTCTTTATTTGAGAAAAAATAAAAGCACCCAATTTATTGAGTGCATTATAATCAGATTTTTAATTTTGGAGAATTTTTATAGTGGTAATTCTGTGTTTATTTCAGGGTATGTTTGTCTATATGCTTGACTAAGCTGTACTATTGCCTCTTTCACTTGAATAGGCTCTAAATCATATTGCTTTTTTAATGCTTTAAGTATCAGTACTGCTGTGTTCTTCCTTTTAAGATATTCAGCATCTATTTTTGCATCTTCATCAATATAAAGTATCCAATATCTATAATTGAGTGGTAACTTGTTCATCATATTATAAGGTATCTGAAATCTGCTCTTTAATCTCTTATCATCGTTTGGAGTTCGTGAGTTAATAAATCGCATTCATGATTCATCTCGCCCCACTAATGCTATACAATGTCATTGATTAGTTGTTTTTGGTACACTTTTTATTATTCATGCTCTCATCTCACTTCGCAAAGTTCAGTCTCATCTGATACTCCATACAATAGGGTCTCATTTATACAAATATCTTTTCATCTTCTCTATACTCGCATTATCTTTATCCCAATTATCAGTAGCATATCAGTCAAACTTAGCAAGGTTACCATTTTCTTCAATGTATATTCATTCCTTTAATGCTGTGCTAACTGCTTTTTCTACATAATCTCATCAGTCATATTGTGTTGTACTGTGTCACATTTTAGCCCATAAATCTTTCCATGCAGGAGTGATTATATTTTTAGTAGTTGGAACTACACCATTTTTTCTAACATTTAAAATCTGAACTCAATGTGTAGTTCAGAGTGAAGTACAAGCTCACAAATTTCATTGATTGCTTGTTTTGTATATCCACTTTCATAGTGAATAGCTTTGGGGTAGTTGAAGTGTTTTATCTAGTTGTATCGCCTCATCTCCTTTAAAATCTCTTTCATCTACCATATCCTCAGGCAAACTAAGGCATCAAGGGTCTAAAAATTCTTCCATTGGTTTAAAATATTTATGATATAAAAGCTCTATGAAGTCTGCTCTACTTCGGCTGTATCATCTCATCTTTTTCTAGTCTGCATAAAGTAGCAAATAGGCATTTTCTGCAACTATCTAAGTATAAATCATAAGTACATTTGTATCATTCCTTGGAGTATTCGTATTTATCCATGTCTGTATTTTTTAGGTAAATATAAAGCTCATTCCTTGTATCGTTGTGTAGGGTCGTGTATATCCCTAGCACTTAATCGTTCTAATAGTTCCTGCTGTATCTCAGGTAATAATACTCTGCTTGTCATGTTGGTTAGTCTCTCTATTTGTTCAGGGAATATATCATTAGCAAATATTGTATGTATAGCATCATGTACCGTTTTCCTGATTGTCTCAACGTTCAGGTCGTTAGTGGCTCAAAATTTACTACGTGGGCATCGGTGATGGTCGTTGTATTCCCTTTCTTTCCTCATTATTGAACTCAACTATAAGCTAAAATACTTCCTAAGACAATTAACAAACCAATAATAAATCTAATCAGAGTTTTCTCACTCATGGCTATTATTACTTAATTAAAGACTTCTTAATCCATTCAATATCAGTCTGAATTTGTGATAGGGTAGTCTGTATCTTCACTAAATCCATTTCATTTACATTCTTTTCTATCTGCTCTATCCTAGAGTTAAGACTTCATCGTACTACTCCGATTCAGAATACAAAAACCAAAAAGCTGATTCGTGTAGCAGGATTTATTAAATATTCTCTAATTTTTGCCATTTTCTCAGTCTTTATTATCTAAACTTTTAAATAAACTGTCAGGATACTCTTTAGAGTTCTTGTCCTTGAAGTAGAAGTTTGTAATAGTCATAGCAATACTTAGAAAAGCCACTATTACACCAGTTTTATCTTCAATATCTGCAAAAACATAGTATCCTGTAAATACACATAAAGATATTATAACAATTAAGAATACTAGCTTAGTTATGCTCATTTTAGTCCAGAACTTCATAGTCTTTTACATAAAAAAGTAAAATTTTGATACCTGCATTATAGTCAGATTTTCTTTTTTGGAGAATTTTTAAAAAAGCACCATTTAAGGTGCTTTCTATAGTCCCATACCTATCATATACCCATACATAAACACACTAATCAAAAATAAAATTCTGATTATGCTCATGCTGTAGGTGTTATGCTTTCATACGGAGATGAAACTTGGTAACTAGGAGTAGGGTATGGTCTAAGTTGACTAATTAAATATTGAGTTTGCAAGCTATTAGACTGACTATTTCTAGCTTCTAATAATTCTGATCTAAGTCTAGCTGTTTCATCAGCACACAATTTATCTAGGATTTTTTGAGTGTTTGCTGTGCTAGCTGAGATTATCGCTGCAGTATTTTGTTGTCCTGCTAGTATAGCTTTCTCAATACTTGAATTAGTGTTACAGAATCACTGAGTGATTAGTGTAGTCTGATTTGCTAAGTTCTGTTGTGCTGCTAATTGTTGCTGTCGGAAAGAATTGTTATTGATAATATCAACAGTATTATCGTGGTTGTTATTATTATTCATACCATTTAGCAACCATGCAGCATTATTTCCTCAGAATCCTCCAAATCCATTACCATTGTTCATAAATAAGAATAGAATTAGGATTATTAACCATGTTCCCATGTTTCCTATTCAGAATCCGTTAGTGTCCATGCTTTAAATAAATAGAATATAAAGCTGGTATGTTTTGTTATGCTAGCCACCATCTTTATACTACAATTTATCTATCGTTTGGACTACTTCTTCTTTTTTATCTCATACGAGATTAGCATTCTGCTTTATTAAGTTTGCTATGTTAGGATTAGACTTTATTAGTCATGGTACTATCTGCTCTGCTAGTTTATTGAGCTGATCTATATCGTTAAAGTCAGTTCATTCTAGCTGATTAGCAGGTACTCACATTGCTATTAGTCTACTCCTTAGGAAGTCTCACTTTAGACTTCACATAAAATCCATAAAAGACATCTCTAAATCTGATTAAGAAATAAAACTATTCCTCCATGTATTCAGCATATAAATCTTTCAATTTGTGGTCGTACTTCTCTTTTAGGTGTTCTTTCTTAGTTCTAAACTCTGTAAAATGTTCTACTTTCTTTATCACATACTCCATAATCTGATCCATCT
>Ga0247611_10011462_pt1 | contig 10229 bp, 6 predicted proteins | sample 177DNAGHGhighgp2_FD_192422 | JGI IMG/M metagenome (GOLD analysis project Ga0247611, IMG submission 192422) | Sheep rumen microbial communities from Palmerston North, Manawatu-Wanganui, New Zealand - 1770 DNA GHGhigh gp2 | ecosystem: Host-associated > Mammals > Digestive system > Stomach > Rumen ... | reverse complement strand
TTTATTTTCATCTAAAGCACGCATCGCAATAGGTTGAACAGTATCATAAGCTTCTTCACGAACTAAGCCCTTTGAAATTAATGCGTATAGTACTCTTTGTGCAAAAATAACTCCTTTTGTTAAATAAATATCTTCAATCATTTTTTCAGGATATACTACTAAATTTTCTAATATTCCTTTAAATCTATTTAACATATAATCTAGTAATTCAGTTGCATCAGGTAAAATAATACGTTCAGTTGAAGAATGTGAAATATCTCTTTCATGCCAAAGTGCAATATTTTCATATGATGTAAGCATATAACCGCGAATTACACGCGCACAACCACAAATATTTTCACTTGAAATAGGATTTCTCTTATGTGGCATAGCACTTGAACCCTTTTGTCCTTTAGTGAAAGCTTCTTCAGCTTCTTTAACTTCTTGACGAGCTAAATGTCTAACTTCTAAAGCCATCTTTTCAAGTTCTGAAGCTACAAGAGCTAAAGCTGACATATATCTTGCATGTCTATCACGTTGAATAATTTGAGTTGAAATATTTGCGTATGAGATACCTAAATCATTACATACATCTTCTTCAATTTGAGGTGGAATATTTGCAAAATTACCAACAGCACCTGATAATTTACCTACCTCAACATTCTTAGACGCATTTACAAATTCATCTCTAATTCTAGTTAAATCTGAATACCATAATGCCCATTTTAATCCAAATGAAGTAATATCAGCATGCATACCGTGAGTTCTACCAATGCATGGTGTATTTTCAAACTCAAGTGCACGTTTCTTAATTACTTTCATTAATTCATCAATATCTTTTAAAATAATCTCATTTGCGCACTTTAATAAATATCCATTAGCAGTATCAACTACATCAGTAGATGTTAATCCATAGTGAATCCACTTTTTTTCTTCACCAAGTGTTTCACCTACTGCACGAGTAAATGCTACTACATCATGTTTAGTTATAGCCTCAATTTCCTTTATTCTTTTAACATCAAAAGAAGCCTTATCTAATTTCTTTAAATCATCTTCCGGAACAATACCTAACTTTGACCAAGCTTTAGCATTTAATAATTCTATTTTTAAATAGACATTAAATTTATTTTCCTCAGTCCAAATATCACGCATACATTTTCTTGAATAACGTTCAATCATATTAATCTCCTAGATACTCCAGTGTGCAATATCTGTTCTATAAAATAAATTGTCACACTTAATTTTACTAATATCTTCTAAAGCCATTTCTCTAGCTTTTAGAAGTGTATCAGCTTTTTCAACTACAAATAATACTCTACCACCATTTGTATAGAATTCATTATTTATAACATCGACACCCATATAATAAACTTTTCCGCAAACTTTATCAAGACCTGTTATCTTATGCATTTTCTCATATTTATTAGGATATCCTTTAGATGCCATAACTATTCCTAAAGAATATTCATTAGACCACTTTAAAGAAATTCCTTTATGATTAATTAAATTCATAAAAACTTCGTATAAATCAGATTCAAGTCTAGGAAGAACGACTTCAGTTTCAGGATCTCCAAATCTAGCATTAAATTCAATTACTTTAATACCATCTTTAGTCTTCATTAGTCCTCCATATAATACACCGGTAAAAGGAATTCCTTCTTCAACCATTCCATCTGCGACTTTCTTTAAAATATTATTGTATGCAAATTCTTTATCTTCTTTTGAAATAATAGGAACTGGACTATATGCACCCATACCTCCTGTATTAGGACCTAAATCATTATCAAACGCTCTTTTATGATCTTGAGCTAAATCCATAGGATAAACATTATTACCATCTACAAAGCACATAAATGAAAATTCAGGACCTTCAAGATATTCTTCAATTACAACTTTATCTTTACCAAATTTATCATCTATTAACATTTCTTTAAGTGCGTTATCTGCTTCTTCGTAAGTTTTAGCTACTACAACACCTTTTCCTTGAGCTAATCCATCATATTTAATTACAATAGGAACACCATTTTTATCTAAATATTCTTTAGCTTTTTCATAGCTTGTAAAAGATGCATACAAAGCTGTAGGTACATTATATTTAACCATTATTTCTTTAGCAAATTCTTTGCTAGTCTCAAGTCTTGCAGCTTCTTTGGTAGGTCCAAATATATTTAATTTATTTTCTCTAAATAAATTTACTATACCAGTGGCAAGAGAAGCTTCAGGTCCTACAACAGTTAAATCAATTTGATTATCAAGTGCAAACTTTAATAGAGCTTCTTTATCTAATATATCTATATTTACTAACGAAGCTTCCTTGATTCCTGGATTTCCAGGAGCAGCATAAATTTTTGTAACATATTTAGATTCTAATAATTTATCTATAATAGCATGTTCTCTTCCGCCACTGCCAATAACTAATACCTTCATAAAAGCCTCCGATTAATGTCTAAAATGACGCATTCCTGTAAATACCATAGAAATGCCTAATTCATCAGCTTTTTTAATAGAATCTTCATCTCTAATAGATCCACCTGGTTGAATAACAGCAGTTACACCATATTGGCTTGCAAGTGTGATTGTATCATCAAATGGGAAAAAAGCATCTGATGCTAATACAAGTGTATTCTTACCATGTTCTTTTGCAAAATCAAGTGCTATCTTTGCAGCACCTACTCTATTCATTTGACCAGCACCTACACCACATGTAGTTTCATCATGTGCTACTAAAATTGCGTTTGATTTAACATGCTTAACGCATTTCATTGCAAATATTAAATCCTTCATCTCTTCTTTTGTAGGCTTTTTCTTTGTAACAACTTTTAAATCTGATTCATTATATAAATCTAAATCTTGGTCTTGATATAATAAGCCACCATTTACAGTTAAAGCCATTTTCTTATCTTTAAATGGAGAAGTCATATCTACAACCATAATACGGCAATTAGTCTTTTTAGATAAACGAGTTAATGCTTCATCTGTATAACCTGGTGCCATAATTATTTCTAAGAATACTTTCTTTTTCATAATCTCATGTGCAAGATTATCATCAACAATTCTATTAAAGGCTACAATACCACCATAAATAGATACAGAATCTGCCTCATAGCATTTATTCCAAGCACTTACAATATCATCTGCAGATGCTAAACCACAAGGATTCATATGCTTTAAGCCAATTGCAGTAGGTTTATCAAATTCCTTTAATAAATTTAGACATGCATTTGCATCTTGAATATTATTATAAGATAATTCTTTTCCTTGTAATTGCTTTGCGTGAACAATTGAATAACTTGTGTAAGGTCCTTTATATAGACAAGCTTTTTGATGAGGATTTTCACCATATCTTAAATCTTGTGCTTTTTCATATGTTAACGTTAATGTTTCATTAAAATCATTACCTGTAATATTTGTTAAATATGAAGAAATTAAAGTATCATAATTAGCAGTAGTTCTAAATACTTTTGCAGCTAAATATGTACGAGTTTCAAGTGAAGTATCACCTTTTTCTTTTAATTCATTAATAACTTTTTCATAATCACTTGAATCTGTCACTACAGTTACAAACTTATAATTTTTAGCTGCAGAACGTAGCATTGATGGTCCACCAATATCTATATTTTCAATTGCTGTTGCTAAATCACAACCATTTTCAACAGTTTTTTTGAATGGATAAAGGTTTACACATACTAAATCAATTGGTTTAATATTATACTTCTTTAATGTTTCCATATGTTCATCTAAATCACGACGTGCAAGTAATCCTCCATGAACCATTGGATGTAAGGTTTTAACTCTTCCATCTAATATTTCAGGAAAACCTGTAACATCTTCAATACTAATTGTCTTAATTTTTGCTTCATCAAGTACCTTTTTAGTACCACCAGTTGAAATAATTTCAAATCCTAATTTAGATAATTCTTTAGCAAAATCAACAATGCCAGTTTTATCACTTACGCTAATTAACGCTCTTCTCATTATTTTAATTCTCCTTTGATAAGTTTATCGATGACTTCAGGATATAGAATATGTTCTAAATCATGTATTTTTGTTTCAAGTTCATCAATATCATTGCCATAATATTCAAAAGCTCTTTGAGCAATTATTTTGCCACCATCTAATTCGCTAGATACATGATGTATAGTTACACCATATACTTTGCATCCATAATTAAATGCGTCTCTAATTCCATGTGCCCCTTTAAAAGATGGAAGTAAAGCTGGATGAATATTTATAATCCTATCCTTATACGCTTCTAATAATACATTAGTAATAATCTTCATATAGCCTGCTAAGACTATTAAATCAATATTTAATTCTTTTAAAATATTTATAATTTCTAATTCATATTCTTCTCTACTATTAAATTTTGTAGAGTTTACATACTTATATGGAATACCTAAATTTTTAGCTCTTGTGATTGCGTATGCATTCTTTCTATCAACAATTAAAATTTTGATTTCACAATTTGAAATTGTTTTATTTTTAATTGCGTTTGATATAGCTTCAAAATTAGTTCCATTACCACTTGCAAATACAGCTATATTCATAATTCTATTTTATAAGATCAATGTTTACACCAACATTATCTACAACGCTTCCTATAACATATGATTTTCTTCCATAATCAGATAATATTTGTTGGGCTTTTTTAACATCATCTGCAGGAAGTGCTAAGACCATACCAATACCCATATTGTAAATATTAAACATTTCTCTGTGATTTATATTTCCATATTTTTCTAAAAATTCAAAAATAGGAAGGATTGGCCAAGAACCTTCGATAATATGAATTCCTTGTCCTTCCTTTAAAATACGTGGAATATTTTCATCAAAGCCTCCACCTGTAATATGTGCAACTCCGTGTACATCTAGTCTTTTAATTACTTCTAAGACTTCTTTTACATAAATATTTGTAGGAGTTAATAAAACTTCTCCTAGCGTCTTATATGAATCTAATTCATTATATATTTTATGTAAATCAAGTTTTGCATCTTTAATTATTTTTCTAACTAAAGAAAAGCCATTAGAATGCACACCACTTGACTCAATACCAAGTAATACGTCTCCTACATTAACACGAGTACCATCTATTAATTTTTCCTTAGATACTACACCTGTTGTAAAACCTGCAATATCATATTCACCATTTTCATACATACCAGGCATCTCAGCTGTTTCGCCACCAATAAGTGCACAATTAGCTTGCTTACAACCATTAGCAATACCTGATACAATAGCCTCTACTTTTTCAGGATTAGTTTTTCCTTGAGCAATATAATCTAAGAAAAATAAAGGTTCTGCACCTTGTGCTAAAACATCATTAACACACATCGCTACCGCATCAATACCTATAGTATCATGCTTATCCATTTCAAATGCTATTTTAAGTTTAGTACCTACACCATCTGTTCCTGATACTAAAATAGGATCCTTTATATCTAATTTTGTTAAATCAAACATTCCACCAAATGAACCAATATTTCCCATTGTTCCAATACGTTCAGTAGATTTAACATGTTTTTTTATTCTTCTTACAACATCATAACCGGCTTCTAAACTTACACCGGCATTTTCATAATCGATTGCCATATATACCTCTTTTTAGAATTTGTGATCTTTATTTGCATCATATATTGATGAATATAATTCAGTAGGATATTTTCCTGAGAAACAAGCAGTACAAAGTTCATGTCTTTTTGATATTTCAAATAAAGCTTTCTCAGATAAAAATGCTAATGAATCAGCTCCTATAATTTTTCTAACTTCTTCAATTGTATGATGTGCTGATACTAGCTCATCATAAGTTGAAATATCAACACCGTAGAAACAAGGAGATATTATTTGTGGGGAAGCTATTCTTACATGAATTTCTTTAGCTCCTGCTAATCTTAATTGTTTAATAATTCTTTTACTAGTTGTACCTCTTACAATTGAGTCATCTATTAGTACTACTCTTTTACCACTAACAATAGATCTAACAGGAGATAATTTCATTCTTACAGCTCTCTCTCTCATTTCTTGACTCGGTTCAATAAATGAGCGCCCTACATATTTATTCTTTACAAGTCCCATTTCATATGGAATATGACTTTCTTCAGAATAGCCTATTGCAGCACTTAAGCTTGAATCAGGAACTCCTATTACAATATCTGCATCTACAGGTGCTTCTTTATATAAATATCTTCCAGATTCTTTTCTAAATGCGTGGACATTCATACCTTCAATATCACTATCAGGTCTTGAAAAATATATAAATTCCATAGCACACATATGATGATGTTTAAACATTGAATAGTCATAACTATGTAATCCATCTTTATCTATCACTACAACTTCACCAGGATTAACATCTCTTACAAAAGTAGCTCCTACAATGTCTAATGCGCAAGTTTCACTAGCTACAATATAACCATCATCTAATTTACCAATTGATAATGGTCTTAGACCATATTTATCTCTTGTAGCATATAATTTATCTTTTGTAACAATTAAAAACGCAAAAGCTCCTTCGAGCATATTAAGCGCTCTAATTATTACTTCCAATCTATCGCTATCTACACTATCTTTCTTAATTAAATGTGCTAATACTTCAGAATCTGATGTAGATTGGAAAATAGAACCTTTATCTTCTAAATATCTTCTTAATTCGTTTGAATTAACTAAATTTCCATTATGTGCAAGCGCAAAATCTCCACCATGATGTCTAAATAGGAATGGCTGAACATTTTCTATTCCACCACCGCCTGATGTAGCATATCTAACATGCCCTATTCCCATATTTCCTTTTAATGATCTTATTTTATCTTGATTAAAAATTTCACTAACTAAACCTTCACCTTTAATTCGTTGTAACATAGAAGAATTAACTGTCACAATACCACAACCCTCTTGGCCTCTATGTTGTAAGGCATGAAGGCCAAAATATATAAGTTCACTAGCGTTATTTACATTATATACTCCAAATATTCCACATTCCTCATGGAGTCCACGAAACACTTTTGAATCAGTCATAGATTCACCTTATCTAATAGTATTTAGTCTTCTTAAAATTTCCTCATAAGCTTCAATAACTTTACCTAAATCTCTTCTAAATCTATCCTTATCAAGCTTATCATTAGTACTCATATCCCATAATCTGCATGTATCAGGTGATATTTCATCAGCTAAGACAATTTCACCATCACATGTCTTACCAAATTCAATCTTAAAATCAACTAAAGTGATGTTAATTGATTTAAAAATCTCTTTTAAAATTTCATTAATTTTTAATGTATAGTCACGAATAATATTTAATTCATCATAGCTTGCAGCATTAAGTGCTACTGCATGATCAAAATTAATTAGCGGATCACCTAATTTATCATCCTTATAACATAATTCAAAAATTGTATTATTTAATTTTTTTCCTTCTTCAATGCCTAATCTTTTAGCCATTGAACCTGCAACAATATTTCTAACAATTACTTCAAGAGGGAAAATAGTAACTTTCTTACATAATTGATCTCTATCATTTAATTTTTCTACAAAATGTGTAGGAATTCCTTTTTCTTTTAGCTTATTAAAAATAATAGTTGTAATTTCATTATTTAAAATACCTTTATCCTTAATTTGAGCTTTCTTAATTCCGTTAAATGCAGTTGCATCATCCTTATAATGCATAATAATTAAATTTGGATCCTCACATCTAAATACTTGTTTAGCCTTTCCTTCATAAAGCATTTCTAATTGTTTCATATTCTTGTCTCCTTTTGTTTCTTAATTAGTTTTCTTTTCTAAAATACAATACGGCATTTTTAAATATATTTTGTTCCTTTTGGCCATATATATTTTTAAAATTATATTTTTCATAACGTTCTGAATGACCCATTTTACCTAAAATAAGACCATCTTCAGATACAATACCTTCTATTGAATAATTACTTCCATTTGGATTATTTGGAGAAGTAGTTGCGATTGAACCATCTAAATTAGCATATTGGAATGCTACCATACCTTTATCAAATAATTGTTTTGCTAATTTTTCACTACATACAAACTTACCTTCTCCATGACTTACCGCAATCTTATGTAAATCACCTGATTTAAATCCTTTTAACCATGGTGAATTAGTTGAACATACTCTTGTTGTAACAATTTGAGATACATGTCTATTAATATCATTTCTAAATAATGTAGGACTATCTTTTGTTAAAGAATTTAATTTACCATATGGTAATAAACCTGATTTAATTAATGCTTGGAATCCGTTACATATACCAAGGATTAAACCTTTACGTTTAATCAAGTTTTCAATTGATTCTTTTATTAATTCATTATTTAAAATATTTGCGATAAATTTACCAGAACCATCTGGTTCATCTCCTGCAGAGAATCCTCCAGCAAGGAATAAAATATTACATTTATCAATATTTTTCTTCATATCAAGAATTGATTTATATACATCTTTACTAGTTAAATTTCTAAATACAGATGTCTTTACTTTAGCTCCAGCTGTGATAAACGCTTTTTGTGAATCATAATCACAATTAGTTCCAGGAAAAATAGGTATATATACTAATGGATGCATAATTTTATCATATGGATATTTAATTTCTTCTTTTACTACTTCTTTTGTATAATTCTTTGAGATACCATCAGATTTAATAGGGTAAACTTTAGAATAATCATTGAAGTTTGCGTCAAATAATTCTTCAAAGCTAAATTTAGTTTGATTAATTCTATATGTATTTTCTCTTGTATGTCCTAATAATATAGCATTCTTATAATTAAGTAATTTTTTAGATTCAACAATTATAGAACCATATTGCTTATTAATTAAATCTTCATCGCTCTTAATATAAAAACCAACTTTATTTCCAAACGACATCTTAGCTAAAGCTTCAATAATTCCACCAAAGCCTACTGCATAAGCTGATACAATATTTTTATCTATAATATTTTGATTAATAAAATCAAAATTTTCTGTTAAATCTTTAATGTTAGGCATTAAATTATTTAATGGTTGATGTTTAATTAAATAAATATAATTTCCAGCTTTCTTAAAATCAGTTGATATAACATTCTTAGCATCTACCATAGTTATACCAAATGCCATTAACATTGGTGGTACATGTAAATTATCAAATGTACCAGACATAGAGTCTTTACCTCCAATTGAAGGTAATTTTAAATCATTTTGAATTTTTATTGCGCCAAGAAGAGACTCAAATGGTTTACCAAAAGCTTCTTTTGAATTCATTTTTTCAAAATATTCTTGGAAGCTAAATCTTATATTATTATATTTAGCTCCTGCAGCTACAATTTTGCTGACAGCATCAATAACTGCATATTGGCTACCTAAGAATGGAGATGATTCAGATAAATATGGATCATATCCAAATGCCATAATAGAAGCTGAGGTTGTAAATTTATCTCCAACAGGTAATTTTTCACAAGAGACTTGAGTTTCTGATAATTGATATTTACCACCATATGGCATTAATACAGTAGATCTACCTATTGTTGAATCAAACATTTCAACTAAACCTTTTTGGCTTGATACATTTTTTTCTTTTAATACATTAAGGCAATCTTCCTTAAAGTTTGAAGTATGTTCTCTTTCAAAAAAGTTTTTAAATTCATTTTTTACAACATGGCATTTTGAATAATGTTTAGAACCTGCACTATCAATAAAATCCCTTCTTAAATCGACATATAATGTATTGTTGTAATACATCTTCAATCTATTTTCATCAGTAACATCAGCTATATGAATAACTTCTAAGTTTTCTTCATGGCAATATTTAATAAATTTTTTCATATCATCTTTACTAACTACTACTGCCATTCTTTCTTGTGATTCAGATATAGCTAACTCTGTTGGGTTTAGACCTAAATATTTTACTGGTATTCTATCTAAATAAATTGTTAGTCCATCAGCTAATTCACCTATTGCGACTGATACACCACCTGCACCAAAATCATTTGATTTTTTAATTAATTTACAAACTTCTTTTCTTCTAAATAAATGCTCAATTTTTCTTTCTTCAGGCGCATTACCTTTTTGAACCTCAGATGAACAGTCTTCAATAGAATGAACATTATGATTCTTAGATGAACCTGTAGCTCCTCCTATTCCATCTCTTCCTGTTCTTCCACCAAACATAAGAACTACATCACCTTTTAAAGGCTTTTCTCTTCTTACATTACTAGCTCTAACTGCACCTACTACAGCACCTACTTCAAGTCTTTTTGCAACATATCCATCATGA
>Ga0247611_10011461_pt1 | contig 10230 bp, 6 predicted proteins | sample 177DNAGHGhighgp2_FD_192422 | JGI IMG/M metagenome (GOLD analysis project Ga0247611, IMG submission 192422) | Sheep rumen microbial communities from Palmerston North, Manawatu-Wanganui, New Zealand - 1770 DNA GHGhigh gp2 | ecosystem: Host-associated > Mammals > Digestive system > Stomach > Rumen ... | reverse complement strand
AAATAAAGGATTTCCTCAAAAATATTATAGTTTTTATAATATTAATATTGATAACCTTTTATATAATTTTTAAGAATCAAAGCCCAGTTGAAATTTTTCAATTGATTATGAATACAGACTTTAAGTTTATTTTATGCGGAATGATAGCAATGATTGTCTACTTTTTAATTGAAGCTATTAATGTCAAGCTCATTTTATCAGCATTTAAAGAAAAAATCAGTGTATTAAAGATGTTTAAGTTTACCTGTATTGGTTTCTTCTTTAGTGCAATCACCCCAGCTTCAACAGGTGGACAACCTGTTGAAATCTATTATATGCATAAAGAAAAATACAAATCCGCACATGCAACCATAGCTTTACTTATTGAATATTGCTGTTTTCAAATTATTGAAATCTTTCTAGGTATTGTTGGAGCAATTGCTAATATAGGAATGATTAATGGTAAATTCTTTTTTATATTTTTACTTGGATTATTCATGTGCAGTATTGCCCTATTTCTAATGCTTGCTGGTGTTTTTTCAAGAAGATTATCTAGAAAAATGGTTAACTTTGCAATTAAAGTGATGAAATTATTTAAGATAAAAAATATTGAAGAAAAAGAAAAAGCTATGCTTAACTGGTTGAAACAATATAATGGAAGCTCTAGATTTATCAAAACACATAAAGGAATTTTTATTAGATCATTAGTAATTGTATTATTTCAACTATTAGTATATTATACTGTTCCTTATTTCATCTATAGATCTTTTGGATTTAATGATGCTGGAATATTAAGAGTTATGTCTATGCAAGCACTACTATTTACTTCAGTATCTGCACTTCCTTTACCTGGCTCAATTGGTATAAGCGAAATTGTATTCTTATTAATATTTGGAACAATCTATCCTGCAAATGTTGCAAAAAGTGCAATGATTCTAAATCGTGCAGTTACATTTTATTTTATGGTTATTCTATGTGCTTTAACAGTAATGATTAATAGTATGATTTTAAAGAAAAAAGAAAAAGCTATAAAAAGCGAAACACTCTAGTATAAACCAGAGTGTTTTTTATTAGTCACTAAAATCATTATCAATAATAACATTATATTTGTATTTAGGATGTTTAGATTTCATTTTATCTATAACATCTTCTCTTGTTTTATTTGGATCTTTATCATCAAATGATACTACCATATCAAAAGTTATTTCTTTCTTTTCATCATCAACATAGAAAGCATGTATTTGTAGAATATGAGGAAAATCTTTTATAACATCATCTAAGTCTTTTCTTATTTCCATTGCTTCCTTATCTGTTGTATTTGAGGCATATATTCCCATTGTTAATATAATTCCATATTCTTTATATATATCTGTCTCTATTGTTCTAGTTAGTTTATGAATCTCTTTTGCACTCATTGTATCTGGAACTTGGATATGCACAGAACCCATCATATTACTTGGTCCATAGTTGTGAAGAATCAAGTCATATGCGCCCTCTACATTATCATAAGAAATAATCTTTTGTTTTAAATCTATAGCCAGGTCTGATTCAATACGAACACCAATTAAGTTATCAATTGTTTCTTTAAATATTTCTATACTTGCCTTAATAATAAATAATGAAATTATAATACCTAAATAACCTTCTAAATTCCACTTTAGAAGTATATTTAAAATAGCTGCTACCAATGTAGCTGTTGATAATATTGAGTCAAATAATGCATCTTTTCCTGAAGAAACCAAATTATCTGAATTTATATCGTTACCAACTTTTTTAAAGTATTGTCCAAGTACGATTTTTACAAAAATTGATACTGTTACTACTACAAGTGTAACTGCTGAATATGATATTTGTGCTGGATTAATTATTGTTTGAACAGATTCTCTAAATGCAGATACACCCGCATATAAGATAATTATTGAAATAATTATTGAAGCAAAATATTCTACTCTTCCATGACCATATGGATGCTCCTTATCTGGCTTCTTCCCTGCTATAGCTGTTCCAATTATAGTTACTATAGAAGAAATTGCATCAGTTAAATTATTTACACCATCTAAAACAATGGCTATTGATTTACTAATTAATCCTACTGTGATTTTAAATATTACTAAGATAATATTTACTATAATTCCTTTTATACTAGTTGTAATTATTTTTTTATTTCTTTCCAAAGTGTCCTCCAAACAATCGGTATGTTATTCGCCTAAAATTTTACTTATTCTTCCACGTTCTGCTTTTAATGTATTATATAATGAATTACTAACTTTATTAGCAGCTCCCGCTTCGTAATTGGCAATTTCGCTATCTATTTTTAATAATTTAAATTTTTTAATCGCCACATTATCATTTTTATAGATATAAACTGGTGTATATGAAATATCATCAATAATAAGCTTATTATCTGGATCAAGTGTAACTTTCATATGTAGCATTATATTATTCTTTGTATTAACTTGATTTTGATTTGCTACAAGATTTCCCATAGCATATACCACAAAACCATCCTTTACAGTACCATCTTCTAATTGAATTTCTCTTTTTTCAAATGGTTCGATTACATGGGCATGATTACCTAAAATAATATCTGCCCCACTTTTAAATAAAAAGTCTGCCATATCAATTTGTTCTGCGCTTGGTTTGGTTTGATATTCTATTCCCCAATGCATACATGTAATTACTATCTCTGCACCTTCAGCTTTTGCTGCATCTATTCTCCCTTTAATAAAATCTTTATTTATATAATTAACACAAAAACTTTTGTCAGCAGGTGCTGTAATTCCATTTGTTCCATATGTAAAACTAAGAATTCCTACCTTTATTCCATTAACATCTTTAATCAAGGTTTTAGCCTGTTCTTCAGCACTTCTACTTGTTCCAGCATGATTAATTCCCAATTGATCCAATACATCCAAAGTTCTACTTAACCCTTTGTATCCTTTATCCAAACAATGGTTATTTGCAGTTGACAATACATCAACTCCTGCATTTTTTAAAGCTTCACCCATGCTATCTGGAGTATTAAATGTTGGATAACCACTATATCCTACTTGTGGTCCCGCAAAAGTTGTTTCAAGATTTCCAATTGTAAGATCATCTTTAGACATAACATCTTTTACATTTTCAAATACATAATTAAAATCATATGTCCCATTTGCGCTAACATATGCATCTTTAAATTGAGTATTATGACACATTGCATCACCTAAACCCGTCAATGTAAATGATCTAGGTGGTAACTTCTTGGCTTCAACAACTTTGACTTCGTTTTCGCTAGTATTACTAGCTCCGACCATTTTTTCTTCTGAATCATTACTAAATAGTTTGCTGACAGCAAGTATTGCTCCACCTATAATAATAACTAAAATCAATAATAGAATTATTCTTCGAAAATATAATTTCTTCTTTCTTTTATTCATATTTTATATCTCTCCGCTTTTACCTTCTTTTATTAATTTATTAGCAATTCTTCCTTCTGTATAGCCAAAATCTGTATAATGCTTATAATAAGATTTATAATCATTCTTAAAAGCATTTTGCAAATCACTATAATTTGCTTTATAAATACTAATATCAAATTCTGATGAAGTTTTTTTGGTCTCTTTAATTCCAATTTCACAAAAATAATCATATGCTACTTTATAACCCTTATTTCCAATTTTGTTAAGCAATTCAGTATTATTTTCTAAGTAATATTTTATATCAAATGATCGTGAAGCTTGTCTTCCCTCATTTATACCAAATTCGATAAAGTGGTTATATAGCTTCTTTGTGTCAGTTCCAAAAACTTTTTTCAAATCACTATATTTATTTGAATAATACTTAGCATCAAATGTTACACCATACTCCTCTATTGGAATACACGCAATTCTTCCTTCTTTATATCCATCATTTGCATAGTGTTTAATATAACTTGATAAATTATTTCCAAATGCTTTTTGTAAATCTATATAATTAGATTTGTAAATTGATAAATCAAAATCTTCTGAAGCATTTCTTCCTTCTTGAGTGCCAAATCTTAAAAAATGAACATAGTAGCTATATGGGTTATTGCCAAAGGCTTGTCTTAAATCTGGATAATTATTTTTATAATAATTGATACTAAATGATGGAGAACCTTGTCTTCCTTCAAATAAACCGCTTTCATAATAATGCATTCTTAAATTAAATGCATTATAGCCAAATGCATTTTTTAAATCGCTATATTTATCAGCATAATATTTATAATTAAATCCAGCATCATCAACATTTCCCCATGGATTGTTAGCAGCAGGATCTGTTGGATCCCAACCTTTAAAATTACCAGGTGCATCAGATATTTTTATAGAAAGTGGCTTTCCTAAAGGACCTGGATTTTCACTAGCATAGAAAGTTACAGGTGTTCCTGAAGGACAATTCTCAAATATCCATTTTGCATCACCACATCTTAAACGAACGCAACCAGCTGATGCATATGTTCCTAATTTATCATATTCCCAATACTCTAAAGAGGTTGGATCATTTAATTTAGTATATGGTACTGAATGAAATAAAATACTTCCAACAATTCTTGTAGAATATTGACCTGCTACTCCACCATTTAATGTTCCCCATCTGAACTTGCTACTTGTTTTATATGTTCCTCCTTTTGGAGTTGCTCTACCTGTTGAACATACAAAAGCTTTAACAGGGGTATTATTACTATATACAGTAACTGTTTGTGCTTGATAATTAACTTTTATTGAATAAGGATTATTGGCGAAAACACTAGGTGTCATAAATTGAATAAAAGTCATTGCTATAATTATTATTGTTATTAATGAAATTATTAATCTTAAACTTACTTTTTTCATAACTACTCCTATACTAATCTACATCTTTACTCCATAATTGATGCTTATTGCACATAGAAAAAATTTTAGATTTTGGTATATATGGAAATCTAGCAATAGCATCTCCTTCTGGATATAAATCTATAACTTGTACCTTATTCTCTTTTACTAAAGCAATCCATTGAATATAATGATCTTTATCCATTGGATGATTTAAAGTTACAAGTATGTCATTTTCAATACGCTCGTAATTAGGAATATGCTTTTCAAATGATGCTTCAGTTGTATTTGGTTCTAATGTTACCATTTTTTCTCCACAACATTCTAAACCACAACTACAATTACATGGGTCTTTTACAATTACTGTTGCCCCACATTTCATACACTTTTGAACAATTAGTTCGTTTTTCATTTTCTTTTCCTCCTATTTATTTACTTTAACTTTACTATTTAACTCAAGAATTTTGATTGCTTCTTGAATATTTCTATGCATTTGTTTATGAAGATTTTCTCTATAATTATAATTACAATATAGCAACTCATCTATATTTCTTTTCTCTTTTTTTGACAAATTCTTCCATAATGGTTGATAATCTTCTAAGAAGTTAATCCACTCAATAGTAGAATCTTTATGCTTCTTATATATATTGTTATTGCTATTTAACCAATGATTAACTGTAACCTTCTTGGTTGATTTGGTTTCACATTGATCTGAATTAATAAAATAACCTTTATTTAAGTCAACAGGTATTAATGGAAAAACAACACATTGCATAGGCTTCACCTTTTGAATAATACATCTATTAGTATCACTATCATTAAAGATACACACTCTATCATTTCCTATTGTTTTTAGTACAATTTCAGGTTCTTGTCCTTTTACCTTATCGGTATATAAATATAGAAAATCTTCGATATTACACTTCAACATTTTAGATATTTCAACAACATTTATTGGTGTTATCTTGATATCTCCCCTATATTTACAACATTTATCACAAATTGTACAATCCAAATTTGTTTTGGTATTCATATATAAAATTTCTTGCGACATCTTTTTCCCTCGTAATAAAAACTTTAGCAAATTATATCATAGAGATATATTTTTGACCACTTAAATTTAATAAAAAAAGAATGTGGATAATTACAAGAATCCACATTCCTATATAGTTATTTTTCTATGTAAGTTTTATTATTGGATTGCATATATGTTGGAATTTTTTCACCTTTTTTTATTAATATAATTTCCAAAGCTTCCATTCTTAAACTTTGACCAACTGTACCAGCACATTCACCATTTTTTGCCCATCCTAACCAGCCATAATTCTCGCAATGAGTTCTATAATATATGTCATATCTATTAGCCATTTCTCCTGTAAGTTTTATCTTTATAGCTTCAGTCCTCTTGCTTTGTCCTGTTGTTCCAGCAATACTTCCATCTTTTCTGAAGTTTTGATTCCATCCAATATCTTGGATATGAACCTCATATTCTACACTACCTGAAAACTCAGAATTCATCAAATTTATTTTTAGTGCTTCCAACCTCTTTGATTGTCCTGTTGTTCCTGATATTTCACCTTCATTTACATTTTGAAGCCAACCGTAATCTTGTACGTGTGTAGAATAAGTAATTTTACTAGCTTTATATACATCCTCATTTGATTGAAGATTTTTGGGTAATTCTTTTCCCTTTTTAACTATCATGATTTGAATAGATTCTAATCTTAGAGATTGTCCTGCTGTTCCTGCTGCATATCCATTTTTTGCCCATCCTAACCAGCCATAATTCTCACAATGAGTTCTATAATATATATCATAATAATTTGCAATTTCACCAGTTAACTCTATTTTTATTGCTTCAACTCTCAATGACCTTCCTACAGTTCCGGATATTTGGTTATTGCTCACATATCCTTGCCATCCTATATCTTGGACATGAGATGAATATTTAATTTCACCTTGATAATTTCCCTTTTTCAAATCTAGCTGAAATGCTTCTAGCCTTTTTGAACGTCCTTCACTTCCTGCTTTTTCTCCCATTTTAACATAATCATGCCACCCATCATCTTGTACATGAGTTCTACATTTAACTTCTACTTCGTTAGAATCATCAATTGGAGTAGAATCTAATTTGGGTATTTCTCTAGTCTCAACATGATTTTTATTTTTTTTACATATTCTTTTTTCTTCCCCACATTCCATTTGAGTTGCTGCTTTAGTTACAATCCAATCACCCCAATCATGACCAGTCTTTTCTATAATAATATCTAACTTATTTGTTATCTTTTCATTTCCTAGATTATCATTAAACCATTCTCCACACCCAGAACACTCATAATGTTCTCTATATCCATCTTCTGTGCATGTAGGTGCTTTTTCTGATATCTTTTTTAATTTATGAATATGAGATGTAATTTCAAACTCATATATTTTGGTCCCTTGTTTATTAAAGACATTTTCAGTTGATATAATACTTATCCTGTATTTGCCTTTATCACTAAAACTATATTTAAAAGAATTTTTGATTTCCTGCTCACAAATTTTTTCATTATCTTTTTCAATAATAATAGAATTTTTACTAGAGTTATTCTCTTTAATTTCTAACTCAATTTCTTTATTTGATAATACTTTTTCATTTTCATTAAATTTTTGCGTTAAATCATTTCCATTTACTTCATATAGCCTAGTATTAGTAATTACATAATTAGTTCCTTCTTGCAAATTAATATCTTTATTTAAAATTTGTATTTTAGGATTATTATCACTATTAATAAATTTATAATTATTTACATATATCTCTTTAGGCCAGTAATCCAATGGCATTATCTCTGCATCGCTTTCATTCAAATTCGGTATAAAGAGATACTTATCTATATCTTCTTTTTTCCCACAGTCAATTATTAAATTTTCTATATGTATATCTGGCATATGTAAATCATATCCAAAATCATGTACGGTATTTCCATCTTTAGCAATACTATAGTTTAGTAATTTAAAACTTCCTTCTCCATTATATTTGTGAGTGCAATTAATAATCTTTATTCTTCCATCCCAAGTTGAACCATAATCCCATCTCAATCTAATAAGATGTTCTGCTTCTATTAAACTATCTATAACATTCAAATTTCCTTGGCCAATTTGTGAAATACCATAACATCCAATTTGGGAATTTTTTATTGTTAAATTGTATATGCCTTGGTGACTATCAATTCTATTTAGTTGACACCCATCAAATACTATATCTTTACAATTATTGGTTCCATTTATTCCCCATCTGCTAGTATCTAAAATATCATTTGAAACAATATTAATATAATTACAATTTACGCATTGTTCAATTATTAAATCATAAGTACTACCTATTTTATATTTATGAGAATAAATAGAACAATCTTTCATGGTGATATTTGCACATTTTTGATATCTAAAGAAGCTATGATATACACCACTTAGTACATCATCTGACATGGTGTGATTGATATTTTCAACAATTGTATTATGTGATGTATAAAAATAAATCCCTCTATATAAATAGTTATTTTTTCCATTATTTCTATCATACATAGATTCATGTGAATCTTCAAAAGTCTTTGTAATAAAATTTCCATTTTTTATTGATAATTGCTTATCTGAAAAAGGATAAATTGTTAACTGAGTAATACTATCGAAATCCCATTGAATATCATTTTGTATATTTCCTTCATTATCAATTATAAAACAATCATTTTGGTTTATACCACTATTAGCATTACTTCCATATCTAATATATTGTTTTTTATTGCTATTTTCTGCAATACACAAATATTTATTGTAATTCTTTTGGTTTAATGAGTTTAATACTTCATCAATTCCACTTATTTTTTTGCTAGTTTTATTTAAAGTTATATTAGGATTATTAATTCTAGTAATATCTGAAGAATAATTCCTCACTAAAAAAATATAACTATATCTCCCGGAATTATCTTCAATTAGTTCATCATGAATAACAAATTGAGCATTCTTCCAATCGACATTACTTTCAATTAGAATGGCTTTTTCTGAATTATATTTAAATATATGATATGTTTTTTCTGATGTTGCTCTAACCTCAACATTGTTTGTATTCGCATAATTATGAGCATTCCTGATTGCTATAAAATCGTCATATTCACCGTCACACCTTGCTCCAAAATCTTCATATGTAACATAACGGATCCCATTTTTATCAATATGTGGTAAATTACTTGTATCGCATAAGTATTCATAATTAACTTCAATTGTGTGACTTTTATCCATATCTTTTAAATAGGAAATAACTTCAGAGTTGGTATTATTTTTTGCCAAATTTTTATTATTAGATATATTTATTTTTTTTAAATTTTTAAAAACAAATTCTCCATTATCAATAAGTCCATTTATTAGTGTAAGCTTATTATTACCAACATTTAAATCTTCTATATTAGCTAAGTTTTTTAATTTATCTAAAGATGAAATTTCATTTCCATATAAATTCAATTTCTTTATTGTTATCAAATTATCAATAGTAGATTCGGCGTTATTAATGTTAGTATCTGTAATTTTACATTCAGATAAATTCAAATTCTCCAAATGTTTTAATTTTACAACTTCTTCAAATATTCTTCCTATGTTATTTCTTGAAAAATCTAGTGTTTTTAAACTTGACAATGTGCCTATACTAGAAATCTTCATATCATTTTCACTACACTTACCCTGTTCATTATTATCTCCTGCAATTAGTGTTTCCAAATTATTCATAGCATCTAGACCATCAAAATCATATATTAAATTATCATATATATTCAATTCCTTTAAATTGTTCAATTTGTTCAAATCATTTATATTTTTCAATAAATTATGTGATATGTCTAATTTTACTAAACTAGTTAAATTTTTTAAAAGGCTAGCATCAGTAATTAAATTATTTCTCAAGTTTAATTCTTCTAAATAAATAAACTTATCTAAACCATCAATTGATTTTATCTCATTGTTGTTTAACTTCAATGATTTAATTTTCATTAATTCATCATTTGATATAATTATTGTATTATTTTCTATTTGTTTTTCAAATAATATACTTTCGGATATATTATCAACTATCGAATTATATAAATTTGTATCCTCAATTTTTATATTTATAGTATAGTCATTAACTTTCCCACCAATATTATTTATTTTTTCATTATCTATACTTTGATTTTGATTATAACTTTGAGAATATCCCTTTTCTTGTTTGTATGTCATGTTAAATGACATATGTAAATAAAAAATTAATAATAAAGATATATATACTAATAAAATTATTATGATTTTAGATTTATTATATTTCATAAACATTTCCTCCATTAATACAAACTATATCAAAGACTTGGTTTTTTTTCAATTCAAAAAGCAAGTATTATATTTATAACCTTAACTTTGCACGTGATTTTCATATATACAA
>Ga0247611_10011460_pt1 | contig 10231 bp, 6 predicted proteins | sample 177DNAGHGhighgp2_FD_192422 | JGI IMG/M metagenome (GOLD analysis project Ga0247611, IMG submission 192422) | Sheep rumen microbial communities from Palmerston North, Manawatu-Wanganui, New Zealand - 1770 DNA GHGhigh gp2 | ecosystem: Host-associated > Mammals > Digestive system > Stomach > Rumen ... | reverse complement strand
TGACGTTAAACGCCAGATGAAGGTTGAATTATTTGACTACGTTGCAAACGTTGCAGGTAAGAGATTTAATCCTGACGTATTAACTATCACCTGGGCAAGAAGATTTGCTGATTACAAACGTGCTTGGCTAATTTTGATGGATAAAGACAGAATTACAAAACTGTTAGACGAAGACAAAGTTCAAATTATCTTTGCCGGTAAGTTCCATCCGGATGATGTTATGGGCAAAGAAATGTTCAATAAGTTATTAAATCGTTCTCACAGCATGCACAATGTTGTTGTACTTCCGGGATATGAATTACAGTTATCAGGTATGCTGAAACGTGGTTCTGATATTTGGTTGAACACACCGCTAAGACCGTTTGAAGCATCAGGAACATCAGGTATGTCTGCGAATATGAACGGTACGCTTCACTTATCAATCTTTGACGGTTGGACAGTTGAAGGTACATTCCACGGAATAAACGGTTATACCGTTGAATATCCTGAACTTGATACGGAAATGCCTTGGGAAGAAAGACACTGGAAAGATCATGAGTGCGTAATGAATATTATCGAAAATGAAATTATCCCTACATACTATGATAACAAACAGGAATGGGCAAGATTAATGCGTCAGGCAATCAGAACTTCTGAAGCTTACTTTAATTCAGATCGTATGGTAATTGAATATTATAACAGATTGTATCAGCCAATTGCTCATAACGATTCTACAGTAGGTGAAGAAAGAAAAGAAATGAAAATTTCAGAAGCACCTACATTTGATGCTTGGAACTTCGCAAACATCAAATAACATAATAGGAAAATACCAAAATCTGATAAAGCATTGATTATAAAATCAATGCTTTATTGTTTCCAGACGTTCAGCAGAACCGGATAAAATTTCACCGTTAAATTTCAAATATTTTCGTAATAAATCAATAACTTTTGAAGATGAAACAGACATAATAGAGCATTCGTCATTATTAACAGACATTCCCATTTTCTTATATAAAGCTGAATTATTATATCCACGTCCCATCAGGCGAGCAACATTATCAGCCGCAGCAGAAATCTCCGGAACAAAACCCTTTTTCATACAATCTTCAACAGCCGCCTGAACTAATATTTTTTCTGTATTTCTAAATTTCTTACGTCCCAGCACATTTGTAAGGTAATCAATATACATTGTATTATCAGGATGACGAGTAACATTTATGTAACCTAATTGCTTTCCATTATGTTTTAGGACGTAGTAAAAAGTTTCTGTATCATTCATATAAATATTTCCCATATTAACTTTGTCGATAACGCAATCAACAACTTTATTATTACGAGTTTTTACAGGAATATTTGCAAGACGTTTTACAGATATAATAGGGTACTCAAACATACCAGAAGGCATAGCATCCGCATAATGAATAGCATTACCTTTAATGATATCAACGAAATTTACCCCAAAAGCACTCATATAACGCTTAAATTGTCTTACATTCTCCCAAAAACCGGAGCAAACATACTCCTCAGGATTTTTAGTATGCTTCAAAGATGATATATCAAGTACATCACCGACATTATAATGTTTGCGACCTATGTAACGCTGTAATGGACGCTCTTTTGCGACAACATTTCCTATATAACCTAAAATATCAACCTTCATAATACCACCTAAAATAATAAAGTATTTTTTTGACAATTAATTGACTAAAGATTTGCAGTATTAAAAAATCTTTACGAAAATATTTATAACTAAAATTATGCTAATATAAAGTTATGATAGAGAATTTAGAACAATTACGGGCTGCAATAGAAGTTGAGCGTAAGTACAAATTCATAGATATACAAGGAAAACAATATTCCTTTTCATCATTTATAAGAAAACTGGCGAGAAAAGAGTATAAAATCTCGGGTAAAAAACCAAAGTGGGCTGTCTTGCTGGAAACATTTGAGCATTACCCAATGGCATCAAGCTTAGAGCGAAAACGTGCCATAGACTTACTTATAAAAGTTGTTAAATCTGAACTGGAAACATCAAAAAATACAGAAAACACAAAAAATAAATTTAATAAACCGCAAAATCCCGTAGAAGTTGATGTTACATACGTCAAAGGTGTTGGACCTAAAATTGCATATATGCTTAACAAACTCGGGATATATACTGCTAATGACCTTATCTGCTACTTTCCACGAAAACATGTTGATTACTCTTCCAGAACACTTATCAGCCAATTAAAAGAAGGTGAAAGCACTACTGTATTCGGATACATCCATAACGTTTCCATATATAATTCTGCAAAAGGTCTATCAATAACAAAGGTAGTGATAAAAGATGAAAGCGGTAAGCTTGAGTTAACGTTTTTCAACGCAAAAGCTAACAGATATGTACAGGAAAGAATGAGGTCGCAGTTCCCGCAAGGTGCAGGCATAATGCTTTCAGGTACAGTAAAAAAAGATAACTACACTAACAAATTAACTTTTGATAAGCCGTCTTATTCAATAATGACAGGGGAATTTTTGACGGAAGATAAAACTAATTTAAATCTTGCCAGAATTGTTCCAATATATACTGTTTGTGAAAATTTAAACATTAAAGTTCTAAGAAAAGCTATTTTTAACGCATTAACACTATATAAAGACTACATTATAAATATTGTACCTGATGAAATAAAAAATCGTCTTGGCTTAATGAACAAGCAAGAAGCAATAATGCAAATTCATTTTCCCGAAACAATGGAAAAATTAGAACATGCACGATTTTCACTAATATTTGAAGAATTATTTTTACTACAACTAAAGATGGTGCGTCTGAGAGAAGAAACATCAAAAGAGAAAGCCGTTAACCTGAAAATCAAAGCAAACGGACTTGTACAACAATTTATAAAAGCACTTCCGTTTGAATTAACCGGAGGTCAGAAAAAAGCTGTAAATGAGATTTTAAATGATTTAAATTCCGATAAACCAATGGCAAGGTTACTGCAAGGTGATGTAGGCAGCGGGAAAACAGTTGTTGCATGCATAATGCTGTTGGCAGCAGTAGAAAACGGTTATCAAGGTGCAATAATGGCTCCTACGGAAATTCTTGCACAACAACATTATAATAATCTTGTACATTGGCTGACACCGCTTGGATTAAGCGTCGGACTATTTTTGGGTTCACAAAGAAAATCAGTTAGAGAAAAATTCCGAACAAATTTAAAAAACGGTCAAACTCACATTGCTGTCGGAACACACGCTTTAATTCAAGATGGAATAGAATTTAACAATCTTGGTGCAATTATCGTTGATGAACAACACAGATTTGGCGTAAAACAAAGAAATCTTTTAAAGAAAAAAGCAGCAAGTCCACAAATGCTCACAATGACTGCAACGCCTATACCCCGAACGCTTGCTATGACTGTTCATGGGGATTTAGATTTAACAATTATTGACGAATTGCCGAAAGGAAGAATACCGATAAAAACGTCCCTCACATCATCTCATCGGAGTGTATATAAACTCATCGAGGATGAAATACAAAAAGGCAGGCAAGCGTACGTTGTATATCCGCTTATTGATGAGAGTGAAACATTATCAGCCAAAGCTGCTACGGTAGAAGCTGAAAAATTACAAACTGAGATATTTCCGCAATATAAAATAGGTTTATTACACGGGAAACTCAAGAATGATGAGAAAGAACAGGTTATGTCGGATTTTAAGAATAAAAAATACGATATACTTGTATCCACAACCGTAGTTGAAGTTGGGGTTGACGTTCCAAATGCAACCGTAATTGTAATTGAAAATGCTGAACGATTTGGCCTTTCGCAACTTCATCAGCTAAGAGGACGTGTGGGCAGAAGCGATTTACAGTCATACTGCATTCTGGTCTCAGGTTCAAGAAATCAGGAAACAAGAGAACGCCTTGAAATAATGACACAAACTAATGACGGATTTGTTATTGCGGAAAAAGATTTGCAATTAAGAGGTCCGGGTGAATTTTTAGGCACCAGACAAAGCGGTCTGCCTGATTTAATTATCTCAGACATAGTTAAAGATGCCAAAATCCTCGAAATTGCCAGAATGGAAGCTATTGATTTTGTAAAAAATAATAATCTAAATAATTTTCCAATACTTGAAAAAGTCACATCTCTTCAGATGTTTGGGGGTTTAGATATATAATATTAAGAAATGTAAAGAATAAATAGCTAAAAAAAGCAATTATTTATAAATTATGTACTTAATATATATAAGAGACTGAGAAAGGAAAGTTCTATCATGACACCACTAAGCATGTCACGGGCGTTGGCAACGCCGAGTTCGGCATCAATTGCTGAACGGTACGGCTCAGCCGGCAAACAAAATATCTATATACAAAACAATTATTATGGCGGAGCGGCAACCAGCGGCAGCTGCTTTGGAACATACGGCGGACGAATGCCGGGCAGAAGAGTAACCATGGCACCTAACATGTATGATAATATAAACTTTCATCATCACCATCACTGCTGCGGAGGCGGACGAATGCCGGAGTGGTTGATGTACGGTTCACTTGGTATGCAACTACTGGGTGGAATTGCAGACTTATTTAAGGGTAATTCAGGTCAAGGAAGTTAAAAGGGATGTATATAGAGGTCAAAATTATTTCGTAATAATTTTGGCCTCTACTTTTTTATATGAGTTAGAGGAATTTTCAAGACTTTTTGCAAGTTCTGCGGCTGTATTTGCAGTATAAAACTTGCCGCCGGTAACAAGAGATGTACACTGTAACTGATCTAAATCATCTTCATCTGAAATATTGAACGCAATAACATCAATTTTTACATCTTTTCTAATTCTGATAAGCTCCATCACATATTTACAGGGACTTTCATCACAATTTTCACCGCCATCTGTAAGAAGAATTATATGTTTTTTACCCTTAAAACCCATAAAATCATATTTTATAGCTTGTTTTAAAGAATATGTAATAGGCGTCATCCCCCTTGGATGAGTCTTATCTAGGGCGTTATTTATCATATTTTGGTCTAATTTCCCTACAGGAACAGCGAGAGATGATGCTCTACAGGCCTCTAACGGAGTAAAGCCCATTCTGTGTCCGTAAACCCTTAGCCCTACCAAGCTGTTAGGATTCATTTTGGGTAATAATGATTTTACAGTTGCAACCATCATATCGGCTTTACTCTGACCATCCAAATACTCTGACATAGAATTCGAAAAATCTAAAATAAATAATGTCATCTCATTTGGATATGAAGAATATTCGTAATCCGAAGGCTTGTATACACCATACTCAGATGCATACATAGAGGATGAAAAAAATATTAATAAAAAGAATAACAAAAATTTTCTCATACTGATAATTTAAACGGGAAAGAGAAATTTTACATTAGATAGGTAGGCATAGGTACTCTTGAAACTCCAAAAACTAATTATAAATATCAGTGAAAATCAAAGAGTAATTAAATGCTTATCATTTAATTCTGCACATGCACCAATCGGAATAGTTTGTTTATCACGGTTATGAGTAAATTTAAATCCGGAATATGCAGGAACATTCATTCTAACAGCGAACTCCAGAAGGACATCTTTTAACCATTCATCATTATCTGTATCCGTAAATTCACCAAACGCAATACCTGAAATTTTATCTTTAAAATTTTTGATATTTGCAAGCTGATTTAGCATTTTATCAATTTTATATGCAGGTTCTCCAACATCTTCAGCAATAAATATAAAGTTTTCATCAGGAATTAAATTCGTAGAAACAGTCTGCCCCGACTTTAAATTATCGCAGCCAATAAGCGAAACAATTGTAGATAAATTACCGCCCCATACAATACCCTGAGCTTCCCCCGGCAGCACGATATCTGCATATTCATAAATTTCTTTATTTCCTCTAAGTACATTAAAGAACGATTGTTCTGTAAAAGTTGAAACCTCAGACGCAAAATCACCCTGCGGCATAGGTGAAGAATAAGTAATTAGTCCGGAATAAGCTAAAAACACTAATGACAAAGCCGTTATATCAGAATATCCGCAAAAAATCTTCGGATTATTTTTTATAAGCTTAAAATCAATATAAGGCAGCAAACGGATAGCACCATATCCGCCTCTGGCACAAAAAACAGCATCTATATCACTATTAGAAAAAGCCTCATGTAAATCATCCAGACGCTCAAAATCCGCACCTGCCATATAACGTTTTTTTTCAAAAATATTTTTACCCAAAATTACATTATAATTTTTATTTTCAAAATATTTTACGGCAGACATAATTTTATCTTTATAAACAACTCCTGATGGTGCAACAATAGCAATTGTATCACCCTCTTGCAAAGGATTTGGCTTAATTAATTTCATAAACTACCCTCTTTAAATTTATTCTGATATAATAATAACATCATGGAAGAAAAATACATACCGCTATATAGAAAATATCGTCCGCAAAGATTAGAAGAAATTGTAGGGCAGGAACATATTAAAAATGCGTTAACAAATGCAATCAAAATGAATAAAATTTCACACGCATATTTGTTTACAGGTCCCAGAGGAACCGGAAAAACCTCTACGGCAAGAATTTTCGCAAAGTCGCTTAACTGTGAAAATGGTCCGACAATAACACCATGTAACGAATGCCCGAACTGTAATAATATAACGAATTCAATACCAATAGACGTTATTGAAATAGATGCGGCCAGCAATCGTTCAGTAAATGACGCCGACGAAATTATTAAAAAAGTAGTATTGGCACCTGTCCAGAGCCGCTACAAAATATATATTATTGACGAAGTTCACATGCTGACTCCTCAGGCTTTTAATGCACTCTTAAAGACGTTGGAAGAACCTCCTGCCAATGTTATTTTTATACTTGCAACAACAGAAGTTCATAAGGTTCTTGACACTATCAAAAGCCGGTGTCAGAGATTTGATTTCAGACGCATTACGACGGATGATATTGTAAAACACCTACGGTACATATCAGATAAAGAAAAAATTAATATAACGGATGATGCATTGTTTACGATTGCAAAAAATTCTGCAGGAGGAATGAGAGACAGTATAGCTCTTCTTGATCAATTGAGTATTCTTGGTGGTAAGGAAGCAATATCCACAAATGATATAAATAATTTACTCGGCAGGATTTCTTTCGACACTTTAAAGGAACTTTCCGATGCAATTATCAAATCAAATCCCGAAGAAGCAATTGAAGTACTTGAAAAAATATATAACTCAGGGAACGAGCCATCACTAATTTTATCTAATCTGCTGGATTACTTTAAGAATCTTCTTATAGTAAAAAATTGCAGACAAGAAGTTATTTTGGAATTAACCCAATTAAACGAAGCTCAGGCGACAGAAATATCCGAACAGGTTAAAACACTGGAAACGCACCAAATAACCTCACTGCTGGATAAAATATCAAATTATATAAAGGAAGTAAAAACCACAAATAATCCTAAATTATGGCTTGAAGTAGGAATTATTGATCTTGCAAATTTAACGGAAAATACCAAACTTGCAGAACTTCAAGACAGAATTACAAAGCTTGAAAGCGGACAGCCAACTACAACATTTACGCAAAAACAAACCGCAAACAAACCTCAGCCCGTAACAATATCTGAAGTACATAAAATAAAAGAACAGTTTATTGCGAAAAAAGAAGAAGCAGAAGCAAAAGTTCAGGCAGAAAAGCCGATAATGCAAGAAAAACCTTCTCAACTTGAAACACCGGAGAATGTTTCAGAAGAAAAAGAATCCAAAACGGCAGTTCACACTACAGAAAATAACAAAGAAGAGAAAAATGAGGACTTCTCTCCTATGCCTGTATCAAAACCTGCAAACAAAAATGATATTTCAACACTATGGGCTGACATACTTGCCAATGTTTCTTCAGCCCCTACAAGAGCCTTGATGAAACAATGGGTTAATCCGATTAAAATTACACCTGAAGAAACAGTTTTATCAATAAAAAATGAAATGTTACTTAATCAATTTACGTCCGGCAATAAAAAATCAATGGTGATAGCATCGGTTGACAAGCTGTTTAATCAACAAAATTCAAACGTCATAGTCAGACTTCCTCTGCCGGATGACATTCAGGTAAAAGCCACAGTTACACAACCTAAGCCGCCGGTTAAAGTTACAGAACCCAAAAGCAATCCTACTGTAGAAGAAGAAAATAATCTTGATGAAGAAGATATAAAATCCGCTACAGAAGAAGCTGTACAACATGAAAAAAAACAACCACAAAAGAAATCTCACTCTGTCGGACACTCAGATCAGGTTAACATGGTAATGGACTTATTTGACGGCAAAATTATTGAATAGCCAATTCCTATTTAACTCATATACTTTGAAGTAAATGAACCGATTTGTTGTTTTAAAACAGAATTTTCAACTACATTCAGCTGTTCGGATTTTGTCTGTACAGATTTCTTATCTTCATCAGGTACATACTTTTCGCCTCTTTTAGCTGCTTCTTCCATCTTTTTCAATTCTTCAGCCATTTCAGCTTTAACCTGCTCAACAGTTTTACCTTCAGCTTTAGCTACACGAGCAATACGTTTTTCTTCATTTGCAGCAGACATAGTAGCATTAATCTTTGGTAAGTAGTAGCCGAGGAATATACCTGAATATGCGTACCCAATAAGCTGTGCAATATCCAGAGTACCTAATTTCTTCCATAATTCCTTTCTTTCGGCATCAGGTAAGTTTTTGATTTGCTGTAACAATTTTCCGTAAGACAATGCCTTACCGTCTTTTGTTACATCAATACCATGTTTACCGAGAGTTTCAAGCAATACTTCATCTCTTGATTTAACCGAAGAATTTTTCAACCAGCTTATTATACCCTTACCTGAATTCTTTGGCATATTTATTAAATTCTTATTGAATAATCGAGTTGCACCCTTAGTAACAAGTGCTCCAAGTATCAACAAATTAAGAAATCCTAAAGTATCTTTTACAGCAGATTCTCTAAGTTCATCTTTATCTCTTGCACACATAAATCTTGATACAATAGTCATACCGTAAACGAACTTGAGTTGGTTAATAGTAGGCATTTTACCTTTAAACTGAATTTTTGACAAGAATCTGTTTACAAACTGTTTTAATTGTTCGGATTTAGGAAGTGCTTTGCTTAATTCTTTAGCAGCAGACCTCTTATCACCAATCATAATAGTAGAAATTGCACCTGCACCAAAAATAATACCCATTGCAGTCTTCAAAATTTTAAAACTTACAGATTTATCTTTCTTCCTGCCCGGAACTCCAGGGAACCCATCAATACCGGTTTTCTTTTTAGTCAAATACATATTAATAGGCTGAACAGACATACCAATAGCAGCAGCCATACCAAGCCCTGCAATAGAACGGCTAACGTTTAGTTTTTTCAAACCTTTTAATACATCTACATCATCAAAACTTGCGGCATTTTTAAAGTTATTGAATACTTTTTCCTTATTAAATGCTTTTGTAACATTATGGATATTTTCAATTAGTGTATTGAGAGTATTATCAGCCTGAATAGGTTTACCTTTAAGATAGCCATTTAGAATTACGCTCTTTTCACCGCCTGTATTTGCTGTAATCAAACGCTTAATATAGTCAACATCAACATCTTGAATTGTATCTTTAGCATTTTTATCGCTGATTAAATTATATAGTCTGTCTATTACTTTATTCTTTGTAGCGTCATCAATGGAAACAAGACCATCAACAGTTTCAGCTTTAGTTGGATTATAAACTTTAATTGATGATACAACTTCGTTTAAATAATCTTTTAACGGATCAGCAGAACCTGAATGTAAAGCTTTGTACCAATTATCCCCAAGAATATTCAACGTATCATTATTAGCAAAAATCTTATGTGCCTTAAATTCAAATGATTTATTCAATGACATAGCTAATAAAGCACCAAGGAAAGTACCATATAAACCTACAGAAGCATGGTTAGCCGTACCTGTAGATTCACGCCTAAGGGTTTCCATACCTGTAGGAATACCACGGTTAGACATATCATAAACGGTTCTTGGAATAACCATTGAGCCTAAATCAACTAAATTTGCACCCCAAGCCTGATTTGTATCCAAAAATCTCAAAAATACAGCAGGAATTGCGTATAATGCTGCGGCTGAACCGGTGAATGACGGAGCTTTTGATTTAATAGTCTGAGCATCTGTCATATTTGCAGTTACATCATTGTTATGACTAAATAATAATTTTTTCTGTTCTATTTGTGGGGTTAATTGCTTTACTTTCATGATTATTTCTT